>Ga0181413_1000261_pt1 | contig 16226 bp, 13 predicted proteins | sample 36SPOviralmetaG_FD_130111 | JGI IMG/M metagenome (GOLD analysis project Ga0181413, IMG submission 130111) | Marine viral communities from the oligotrophic San Pedro Time Series (SPOT) site, San Pedro Channel, CA, USA - 36 SPOT_SRF_2012-09-28 | ecosystem: Environmental > Aquatic > Marine > Strait... | reverse complement strand
TGTTGCGACAATTTGCTTTGCAAGGTGACAAAAAAGATGCAAGTTGCTGACGGTGCATGTGTGGTTCGAGAAGTAAGAGGGTTGAGGCGGTGCAGTTCCACCGTTTGTTCTCAGGTCTCTTTCAAGAACCGCGATTCCGTCGGCGCGCGCAACATTCTTCGCTGTCTTGCAGAGAGGGAGCGACCTAAAAGTTTGACCCGCATCAAAGGTACAAGGGCATTGAAGTTGAAAAACTTCATGCTTCGTACTGGCGCAATCGAGTCAACGGCAGCCTAGCTGCTATGATTTAAATGATTTAAATCAGAATGTTGGATTTAATTTTCATCCCACAATATTTCACAGGTTCCTTGGAGTAATCTATCTTTTCGTAAATTCCAATCTGAACGGCTTCCTTCAGGAGTATTTTGAAATTTCTCCAAAATTCAGGTGGGTGGCCGATCTGTTTCGTCATCAGGTGACCGAGTTCGTGGATTGCAACATACATCAATGTATTTATGTCAATCAAATTTTCGTTATGCTCCCTTGACCTTAGGCAAAATACAATTTTCTCACCTTTGTTGACCGAGTATGACGTGTAATTTGATTTCTCGGTTCCTTCACTTATGCTATCGGGATTATAGTTTTTTACAAGCCTGTTAACGTCTTCTTCGCTAGCTTTTGAATCGCCATTTTGCATATGATCAACCAGAATTTGAAGCCGCTTGTTCATCTTTCCCAACAGATTTGCAGCCTGGGCTTTATTTGGAAGACTACGAACAATATACTCTCTGTTGTCATATTTAGATAGCACCGTTTCTACCTCTGAATTGCGATTCTTCACGTAAAATGCGGTAAACGCCATCAGTACGGTGCCTACGAATGCGTCAGATATCATATTGTGACTTTTCCTACTTTTCCATTAGAAAAAAATTCTTTTCTTAACATATAACAAATATATCCAAAAATGAAGGATCAAAGCATTTTAGGTCTGTTGTTTATTTTAAAGATTGTAAAAGTCAGTTTGTCTTATGCGTCATTATTGATCGCCAAAAACATAACAAGTCAAATTTATGCTGAGAAGGTGTACGTCAAGCAGGAAAGTCCCCCTAAACTGATTAATATGCTGCTATTGTTTCTAGCAATAGAAGTTGTATTCACTGTAGTAGTTGTAACGTTACTTGGGGTATTGATTGGGCAAGCAATGGGGGGCTTCGGAGATGAAGCAGGCGAAGGTCTTTTCAAACTGGCTGCGAGTTTTGGACAAGATTACGTTTGCTATCTGATATCTATGTTTGTCCACGGGTCTATATTATCGAACGTTATGTATTCTAAAAAATACTTCCTGTATAAGGATGACGGCATGCGCGCGATAAGGGCGTTCTCCGACGTGATCCTGCAATACTCCATTGTTAATGGTCTGATCCCTTTCAACTTTATGATAAGTGGTTTAATGCAACAGATCAAGGATTTAAATTAAACAAATTGACACTTATTTTTTACCACATATGTGGCATGCGTTGAAAATCACTTAAAAAATTATCGCATTGACAACATAGGAAAAATGGCGACCAAATATGTGAAGCTCGATCAGAGATCTCACGTGTTAAAACGACCTGGCATGTACATAGGATCTATCGTTCCCGATTCGGAACCTTTGTGGATTTTTAATTCCGAATCAAATCAAATCAACCAGAAAAATGTAAAGTGGGTTCCTGGACTGTATAAGATATTTGACGAGATTATCGTAAATGCACTTGACCAAATAAAGCGTTTGAGGCATTCTGATACCACTTCAAAGCAGGTTAAAGAAATAAAAGTCACCATCGATGAAGATAGCGGGGAGATATCGGTATACAACGACGGGGATGGTATCGAAATAAATTTCAACGAAAAACACGGGATGTATGACCCGGAATTGATTTTCGGAAATATGCTTACTTCGAGTAATTACGCCGACAACGATAAATTGAACATTGGTGGTCAGAATGGAATTGGAAGTAAGGCATGTAACATATTCTCAAAAAAATTCTCACTCGAAAGCGTTGACGCCAGAAAGAAAAAGATATATTCTCAAACTTGGTCCAACAACATGCTGGATAAGACGGAACCTGTAATAGAAAGGTTCACGAAATACCCGTTCACCAGGATCGCGTTTACTCCAGATTACGAAAAGTTCGGACTGGAAGGGCTTACCAGTGATATTGCAAAATTGTTCAGGAAACGGGTGTATGACTTATGTGCTCTTACGGATCTCAAGATAAAAGTGTACCTTAACAACGAATTACTGAGCATCAAAGGTTTCGAAAAGTACGTTGACCTTTACAACATCGGGGAGGAGAAGCCGGTATTCGACTCGAACGAAAAATGGAACGTCGGAGCGATGTTTTCTGAAAATGGATTCCAACACATGTCATTCGTAAATGGTATCTGCACTCAGAAGGGAGGAAAACACGTCGAGTATGTCACGAGCAGTATCACCAAAAAACTGTCTGAACTGATTTCCAAGAGGCGCAAGGCAAACGTGAAACCCGTCCACATTCGGGACAACTTATTCGTGTTTGTAAACGCGAAATCTGTTGATGACGCAACATTCGATTCTCAGACAAAGGACACTCTGACAACACCCTCGTCGAAATTCGGTTCGAAGTGGATTCCCGATTTAAAGTTTATTGAAAAGCTATATAAAACAAAAATCACTGAACAAGCCATCAATTTGTCTTCTGCGAACGATACTAAGAACGCTGCAAAAAGCGACGGGAAGCTCAAAAAAACTATTCGAATTCCCAAATTAGATGACGCAAATTTCGCAGGAACGAGTAAATCGAAAGAGTGCAGCTTGATTCTCACCGAGGGCGATTCCGCGAAGTCGATGGCAATAGCAGGACTGTCTGTGGTGGGGCGCGACAGGTGGGGCGTTTTCCCATTAAAAGGGAAAGTTCTCAACGTGAAAGACGTCGCCGCAAAAAAAATAAACGAAAATGAAGAGATATCGTCTCTCAAGAAAATACTTGGCCTGGAATCTGGTAAGAAATACGAAAGCACAGAATCTCTGAGATACGGAAGGGTGGTGCTCATGACAGACCAGGATGTAGATGGCACACATATTAAATCGTTGGTCTTCAATCTGTTTCACAGCTTGTGGCCAAGCCTAATGAAGCAGCCGGGGTTCCTGACTTCGATACTTACCCCAATTGTCAAAGCAACGAAAGGTAAAACAGAACACAATTTCTACACCTTAAGCGAATATGAAGACTGGCAAAACGATACAAGGGACTCGGCAAAATATAAAACGAAGTATTTCAAGGGTCTGGGTACGTCGACGAGCGCAGAGGCAAAGGAATATTTTAAGACTATGCTGACTGCTAATTATGAATTTGGTGAACAAACAAACTCTAAGATGAACCTGGCATTCGATAAGAAGCTTGCAGATTCCAGGAAAGAATGGATGAGTCACTACCAGAAAGATTTGACTATTGACTGTAGGAAGCATTCTATTGTTACATTCGAGGAATTCATTGACAAGGATCTAATCCACTACAGCGTTTATGCTCTTCAACGTTCTATTCCAAATGTGCTTGACGGTTTCAAACAGTCCATTCGGAAGATTATTTATGGGTGTTTGAAAAAGAAGTTATACTCTGAAATTAAGGTCGCACAACTTGCAGGATACATAAGCGAAAATTGCGCTTATCACCACGGAGAAAACAGTTTACAGGAAGCAATTGTTGGATTGGCTCAGGAATTCGTTGGCTCCAATAATTTAAATTTGCTACTGCCAAAAGGCCAGTTTGGTTCCAGACTACTTGGAGGCCGCGATTCCGCCTCACCGCGTTATATCTTCACCGAATTAAATCCAGTCGTGAAGCTATTACTCCCCGAAGATGATATGAAGATTTTAACTTATCTTGAAGATGACGGAACGCCTATTGAACCAGAACATTACATTCCAATCATTCCCCTGCTGTTGGTAAATGGATCAACCGGAATTGCCACAGGATACAGTACATCAATCCCATCTTACGATGTGGCGGATATTATTGCGAATTTGAAAAGGCTTCTGAACGATGAAAAAGCTACACCAATGACTCCTTACTTTAAGGGGTTTACAGGGTCTGTCGACCAAGATAAAACAAAGGGGGCATATAAACGCATATCCCCAAACAAGTTAGAAATAACGGAACTGCCAATCGGCATATGGACCAGCGACTACAAAAATTTCCTGGATACTTATATCGAGAAGCACCCGAAGTCTCTCAAGGATTTCGAGTCGCATTATACAGAGACACAGGTGAAGTTCATTTTGATATTTCAATCAAAGTCGATACTTGACGACCTGCTATCTTCTAACGATCAAGGTAACGTCAAATTTGATTCGGAATTCAAAATGATCACCACCAAGCCCGTTTCAAAAACAAATATGCATGCATTCGATTCTACTGGAAAGATAAAGAAATACAGCAGCGAATTGGAAATCCTAGAGGAGTTCTTCCAAGTCAGAATGTCGTATTACGCAAAGAGAAAGGAACAGAAACTTGCCGATCTAGAAAACGATATCGAGGATCTAGATTCGCGAATGAAGTTCATTCTATGCGTGATCGATGGAGAGATGAAGATACTTAACGAGAAGTACGACTCAATCGAAAAACAACTTATCAGTCTAGGGTTTAAGAAGAAAAATGGCGCCTATGATTATCTGATTAAACTGCCAATTCATAGCTTGACTCTGGAGAAGAAGGAAGAACTGCTGAATCAATATACTGAAAAGGATTCGCAGTACAAAAAATTGAAGAAAAAGACAATTCAAGACCTGTATTTGCATGATTTGGATGAGCTGGAAAAGCATCTGGCAAAATGAAAAAAGTCAATTTTTCGGAAAGTGTTTATCTTTGAATTCCCATTACAATATAGAGCGCGCGTTTTTTTCATCACGGGTATGCCTTCATCAATAATTCGTACAGATCAAGGAAAAGTAGTTCATAAACAAATATTTTCTTAGAGGAATCAACCAGATTTTTTTCCGCGTCGCATATTTTCAATATGGATTCACTCTTATTTATTTTCTTCAAGGAACGTACTTTTTTAGCAATATACTGACATATAACATGATCTGGTATGGAATAGTATAACACCTTGTTCACTGTGACTCGAATATGCAAGATGATTTTTTCCAACGTTTTCTTTTTCGAGTTCTTCAAGAAATCAACAAGGTCGGATATTTCATTTTTGAAAACGTTGACGTATGAATTTCCACCATGTATATTTGAATTCAAGTTAGTAATTTGAGCATACAAAGGTAAATCGTGATCAATTTTTGCGCCCAGTGCACAGGTTCCGTTATATATCTTCAATACCTTTTTCAGCAAGTTTTTAGATTCGTTTTTAGACAAAATTGGGGTTCTCAACGGCATACACAATGAATAGATGCTGCTGACCCCCGCCTGAACTTTCGTCGACGTCAATATAAAACACGCGTTTGCACTGTTTAATTCGAGTAGCGTCTTGAAATGCATCTGGTATTTTGTACATATCTCGTGAAAGTTTATGATCGATATGATGTGTTTGTCGCCTATGAGGGGTTTACGTTTAACAATTCTACGTATGAACGATTCTATGTCTTGTCTTGATTTCTTTGCAATTACTGAAACATCCAAACACAAGACATTCTGTTGCGAAAAAAATGGTATGCTGTCACACTCCTTTCCGATTAGATCTTTACGGGTGATGTTGCTCAATCGTTCAATGATCTCTGTTGTAACCAGGTAATTTAAGTACTCGTCGGCTGAATGTACAAAGTAATTTAGGTCCGTGCTGATATGTTGGAGATCATAACTTGGGTGAATGTCGTTTCCCAACAATAAAGTATTGTCATTTAAGGCATCGTACAATGTCATATAATGATTGATATTAAAAATGAATTATCCTTTAAGTGATTTTCTTGACTTTTCCACTTCCTCGCTTGCAGTCTTTCCCTTCAAAATTCACAAAATTAAATATGACATCCGCTCGCAAATACTCCGATTCATTTTTGAAGTTATACCTCGGGTCCTGAGGCTCGTAGGGGTAATACATTTTCAAAGCTTGCCTTCTATCACTCGCACCTATTGCTCTGTAAAACTCGCACCAATCTTTTGAACTACGTATCCATAAGTTTTCTATGTCTTTCTTGACTTGTTTCCGTAATGACGGAGGTTCTGGCAGCATAAGGAGAGACTCTTTTCCTTTTCGTTTCCTTCGTCTGGGAACTAAAACCGACATGATGACGAGGTAAACAACAACAAACGTAAGAATTGCACCGAACACAATCATATATTAATTTATATACACATTAACTTTTTTTCTTATATATATCAAGAATGATCCATATTGCTCTATCCGTATTCTTAGTGTTGGTTCTTTTCAAAGACAAGTTTGTGTCAACCAAGATGAACATGGATATGTTTATATTGCTCTCGGTTGTAGTATTCGGTTTCGCCGCGATGAAAGACATCACAATAGCGTTGCTCGTCGCCGTTATTTCGTACGTTGTGATATCTAAGATCGAATTAAAGGAGAAATTCAAAATAAAAAAGAATGAGCCTACTGCTCCCAAAGACACCCTCCCCGAACAAAAACCCAAGAAGTCCACACCTGATCCTACCAAACAGACGAAACCTGTTAAGAAAGTCGAGAAGGATGTTTTGCCTCAACACTGTGAAAAAATTGGCATTAGAGACGACGTACTAAATGGTCTGAATAATAAGATTGACGAATATCAGTCGAATGTTTTTGACAAGTACAACATGAACGTTTTCTACCACGAATCAGGCACAAATTCAATGGACATTCAGGGGGTCTTCAATCATGAAGTCGTTGGCTACGAACAGTAGATAAATTACTTCGTTTTCGTTTTTTGGAAGATGAAACATATGTTCATTCCACTGTATTGTTTCAAAGCCTCTTCTTGTGCTTTCATCGTGACTTCCTCCCCATCCTTTCGAATTCTGAATTTTTCTTCGAATTTGCTTTTGAATGAATATCGTTTAATCAGTTTAATGTCCGGGTTTACCTGTTTAAATTTTTGTTGAAGGTACTCCATGTCGACCAAGTATTCTCGTCGTGATTGACCGATACTTTCTACAAATACATCGATTGCCAATCCACACTTTTGATTTTCGAAAGTATCGTATCCTTTATCAATTCTCCATACTACATTTCCTGATATTTCCCCCTCGATGCGTTTTTTATTTTTTTCGCTGGATTCAAATTTATTATTGACTTCGACACCGTCGAAACACGTCCCGATGAAATGCCCTCCATCTTTGAGTAAGTTATCGACATTTTTACAAAATGTTGTGAGAGTACCTTCATCTTTAAAGAAGTAATGTAATGCAAATTGACAGTTAACAACGTCAAATTTCTCATTTACTCTATCTTTGAAAAAATCCAACTCGTGTTTGATCTTCGGTCGGGTGAATCTTTCGTCGATGTCGTTCACATCACCCATGATGTATTTTGAAATCGTCTGAAAGTTCTTTTCATCTAAAGACTGTTCATCGGACGGATCACTGAAACTCCCAAGTTGTTTCCCCATGTCTTGTGGAAGAAACATCATGCGAGTGTGCTTTCTTTTGTTGTTAGCTTTAAAGTCTAAATATCGTGTCCATGCTGAGTCATTATCACTGAATATTCCTTCAAAACTTATGTCAAAACCAAGAACTGAAGCGTAATTCTTATATTTTAATATATCGCCGCCTCTTCCGCAAGCGACGTCGACGATATGTTTTGTTTTATCACTAAATTCGGTGATCAATTGTTCTTTGATGACTTTATTGTGGAATGAATTCATATGGTGCATTAGTAGTTTATCTCGATCGATGGTATTTACATAGTACTGCGAATCCATCTCAGCCGAAGGAATTTCGCCAGATTTTATCATGTCTTCAGTTATTGGATGCATGATTGTCGAGTATACACTGTTCGCAGTCTTTACGGCGTTTGCCGAGCCACCAAGTTCGTATTGGTCGATGGGGGTACGTTTGTCTTTATTTTTCTTTTGAAGAACGCCCATTTTATCATCACGTCTCTTGTGAATTTGCCATGAGCCCTTACGGGTGACGTTTTTCTGATCTTTCCAATTTTTCGTTTCATCATTTTTGAAACTGAATTCCCAAATTTCCCCACTTTTCACCTTATCCAGATCTTCGATCGAGAAAACCTGTTCAGCAAACACGACATGCTTATCATGTCGCGATGACGAATCAGAATTTAATACATCCAGGATTGATTTCAGCACAACGTTTTTATTTTTGTAATTGTTATGAACCCGTAGCTCACATCTCAATTCTGTCGCAACTTTACGAGATACCTCAGGAATGTATATCATGAAATCGATCGTATTTTGGAACGGTGGTTTCCACTTGTAAACTCTTTGCCAAGTGGTGCTTAGGGGTTTGTCGGTTAGAGCTAGTGTGTCTTGTGTGTGATTGTTTTGTGCACCGGCATATATATCCCCACAGCCTAAATTTGTGGGCTGAAAGATCAGACCGTCGGTGTGATACCTACATTTATATGTAGCGAAATGTAAAACATCTTTGATTGCAAAGAAAATGTCTTTATGAACTTTGAAATCCTTTGCTCGAAATTCAAAACAACCTGACTTTGGAGCGCACTTCGTTATTGAATCAATTGTATTTTTGACTAACTCGTATCTGTTATTTTTCCCGGTAAACTGCTTGGAGCGTACATCTTCATTCTTGTGAAAATATATGTCAAACCCCAGAAAGAGGTCCAATCTTTCGGTCTTTCCTTGTCGTATGAACTCTCCATCGATAAGGGAATTGTTCAATGGTTTCAAATCGTCGTGATCTATTCCAGTGTATTTGAAACCGTCAAAACGGTCATTTACCAAGTATACTTTTGAATCAAATATGAAGAGCGCCATTCGATCACCGTCGGCTTTTTCTGTGACAGCGTAATTCTCGCGAATATTTCCAGGGGCTCCGGTGCATTTTTCGTCAAGATGTGAAAGTTCCAACGTGACAGGTTTATATGACAGGAAGTGTTTCTGCTCCAATTTTGTTTCTGCTCTAATTTCGCTTTTCATTAGTTGTCCGATCAAAGCTTTGTATCCTTTTTCTACTTCTGATGACGCCTTGGATCCGACTACATGTGAAGAATTCTGTAAGATGCGCAATACCGTATACATGTGATTAATCAGACCCTTGGTCACCTGTCCTACTTCGACTTCGACTTCGGATTCCGATTCAGGCTGTATTAGTTCTATTTCGATTTCTCGTTTCTCGTCTTTGTTCGCGATTTTACCTACTTGATCAACATTTCCTTCGAATTCTCTGACGATTGTCATATCTATTTGAAAGGGGTCATGTATCGCTTTAAATGAAATTCTTTTTTTAAGTCTGAAATATGATTCTCTCTTCACTTCAAAATCAGATTTGTCAATATCCATAAGTTCTTCTCGGTCCATGTGTTCTTCATGCTTCTTGTTAAGCTTGAAAGAAAACACGTCGTCCACGTCGTGCAGATTTTGATTTTTCGACTTGATACGCTTTTTCTTCATGATATCGACATCTTGTGGCAACACTCCGGAATTACAAAAAGCAGTTATGTCATTATTACCTTTAATAGTGACTCTTGTATCCTTTTGGGAAATGTCCAGGGTGGTTGTTCGACTTTCTTTGAACTGATCATTTTTTTTGCGATAATACTTTATCAAATTATTGAATCTTTTAATATCAGCATATTTACCAGTGTATACCGCCTCCAATTCAATACTCTTGTCAGCCAGAGCATCTTTGACTTGACTTTTTACTGTATTTACGAACTCCGGAGAGATATTCATTACTAGTTACTTATATTTTTTTAGTTTTTAAGTGACTTTTTCGAATTGGCCAGAATCGATATGGATTGAGAGTGATCAAACAATAAGTATTTAAAGAGATGATGTTATAAAAATGTAGACATAGATGACAGAGGTAATAAGAAATAATGCCAGGAAATTTCTAACTGATGAATCGGGAATCACCAATAGCGAAGATATCGTGGATCTTGAAAGAGGTATTTACAACTGGTGTATATCTTTTTGCGAAGAATCGAACAGTATGGTTCAAAGGAATAGTCTTGAAGATTTCCGACGAGTATACAATGATAAGTTCAAAAGTATAATGATAAATATTCGAGGAAAACATAACATCATCGAAAAGTTAAACAATAAAGAGATCCAAGGAAGAGAGCTGGCCAATTATCGACCACACGACTGGAATCCAGAGCGATGGAAGGAAACAATATCTGAAAAGCTAAAGCGCAGTACGGCTTCTGGTGCAGTGCAGCAAAATACAACAGATCTGTTCAGATGTGGAAAATGTAAGCAACGACACACTTCGTACTATGAACTACAGATCAGATCAGCAGACGAGCCCGCTACTATATTTATTACCTGCCTGAATCCCAAATGTAAGAACCAATGGCGCATTGGTTGACTTTCGCATGCGAGGCGAGGGGCGACAAAGCTAAGTTTTGAAATTGCAATGATCCATAATATCCTTTACTTTGAATTCTATTTTTTTTGAAGTGTTAAATTCTTCCAAAATATCGATGCATAGTAAATGAAGTTGTTGAATATCGTTTTTGACAAGTTCTTTTATGTCAGTCGACAATAAGATGTATTCCACGTGTACTAACGCGTTGTATACGAATAAGTTCCTGTGGGCGGAATCGATCCGGCACCATTGGTCAATGTAATCGATTTGATCCTTAAAGACTGACAATATGTCGGCATCAAAGGTAATTGCTTTGGATATTTTAACTATTGTTTTGAGAGAATTGAATATTTCTTTCGAGAATCGGGTGAACATGCAAAAATCGTCATAATCATCATAGTCGAATGAAGCGAATTTTTCATCGAGTCCGGAAATTGAAACGTCCGCCCTGTATTTATCAATGTGAATTTGAAATATGTCAAAGAATTTGTCACGGTTTAATTTAAGTATAGGCGACTTATGAAGTACGTTTACAATGAGGTCGATATGCATATCCGATTGATTAGAGTATTTCAGCATTTCTTCGGAGAACTTGAACATGATTTGTTCATTCGAATTTAAAATTTCTATAATTGATTTCATCAGTTTATTGAAATTACTTTCTGTCAACTTATTGAGGAATCCGTATATTTGTCTTTGGTCGTCGTCAACCGATTTGATTTTACTCTTGTACGCTTTTCTGTGTGACAATTTCATTTTGCTCTGAAAGTTTTGATCCTTGGCTGGAATGTATTTATAGCTCGTTGAAAAGCATTCATGTTCATCGATTATTCGGCTGATTAACATGGAAATCTTGTCGTCGGGGGCGCCACATGATTCTTCGTATGAATAGAATTCCTTGGGATAAATAAAATTACAGACACTAGTAGCAGCCATGTAACTTATACAAACCTTATTATCCTTAAGTAAATTTACGACGCGCGTCCCTAAGATTCGAATCAATGCAAAAACGAAATTATGATGAAATTATTTCAGAAAAACCTAAGCCACAACCTGGAAATCTTCGAAGTCAGCACTCCGCTGCATCTCACAACTCAGTCACAACTCACAAGCCACAATTTCGTATTCCATGCAGCAAGGGCGGCAGGACGAGAGGCGGGTCAGGCAACGGAGAGTGCCGCCTGTTAGCTACACTGAGGAACCGGAGTCGGAACCGGAGTCGGAACCGGAGTCGGAACCGGAGTCGGAGTTCGAACCGGGGGACGAAGAAGATGGCGACGACGACGAAGTTTCCGTCAACGATTCGGACGATGACGACTGGTCCGCCCCCGAAGAGCCAGATGATGTGCTGTCAGATGACGATGACGATAAAGATAATCCCTATGTTGATGATGTGCGGAAAAAGATTATGGATGAACATCTTGACTTTTACACTGATGTGGATGGCGTGACAAAATATCAAGTCGTCAAATGTCTCAGATTCATACGTCAAGTGAACGTCGCCGCGTTACTTCAGCAAATTGGAGATGAAAACTATGAACGGGTTAGTGCCACATGTTCGGAGCTGGAAGCCATGTATGACACTCGGAAACTGCCAGAATATGGGGGAGTTCCAAGGTCTTTCGCCAAGAAAACTGTCGTGTGTCGTTTGTATGCTTCGCTTCTTTCTCGTATGGGAAGGGGTAGTGGTGATATGAATCAAGTCCGATATGACGGAATTGATTACATAATGAAGTGTGTTGGCGGAGCAGTCACATTTCTCTTGCAACACAGGGCAGACATACCTGAGAACCTCGCAAAATTCTTCGAACATATCAAGATCGAAGGCGGTCGAAGCCTACACCAACGTCGACTCGTGTTGGGAGCGTGTAAAAAGTCACGGCCCGATGAAGATAACAATCGTCTGTTGATCCAGGTCATATCGAATGTTGAGGAAGAAAACAAACTGGGTACACACATTTGTGCACACGTCCCTCGAGATTTTGAACTTGACAAATTATTCGACTACTGCAAGGACAGGTATACAGACGTGAATGCGAGACTCGGTGACCGTCAGTTCACTGTAGTATTTTCACCCTTCCAAACTCTATTAGGAATTCATTGGAATTGGACCAATGGCACCATGGGAGATGGAACCGATCCCTTTGTTAAAGTTCCGGCAGGTTTCAAGCTCAACACCTCTAAAACTTCGTGGGACAAAAGAGGACTTTTCTGTTTGATTGAAAATTCAGAAAGGTTCCTTTTGACAGAAGACAGATTATATAACTTGAACCGTGATGGCTGGGACGATTTTAAGAAATCAGGTCATGATAAGTTCATGGAGGGTATTAAAGACTTGCATTTCCCGGAGCACATTGAGTTGGTGAAACGTATTCCTCGCCTATATGCGGATCATGTGATTCGGGTTCCTAAGTATGCTTCCAACCCGCACAGGAACAAAAAACGATTGGATAAAATATCGGATAACGTGCGGCAGTTGTACGAGATGTTCGAATACAATTATAAAAAAACAAGAGGCAAGGTCCGGAAGAAATGGCAATATCTTGGCTATGTCGAGTCTCAAGCTGTACTTCATAACAGTTTCGCGAAAGCGGAATTAATTCTCTTCAAAAGGGATTCACCCCATTCGGAATCTGTTGAGGAAGCAAATGATGTTTTGCAGAGATTCAACATGATCTCTTTCGATAAGATACAGATGAATCGTCGCCACAGCACTGACGCTGGTAGCACTGACTCTGGTGGATTTTCATCAGACTCGGAAATGTAATGAATGATTAGATTTTTAGATTTTTTTTGTCCGTTAATTCAATGTTGCCGTTTGTATCGGTTTTGTGCCCCACGTATGACAGACATGATCTGTTTGCAACATTGGTCGACCAATATAGAAATCAAGACTATCCCGCTAAGAGACGAGAGCTGATCATATTAGACGACTCTCCACGTAGATCATTTGAGTTCGAGGATGTTGAACGAGAAGTAAAATATGTCCACGTAAATCCAAGGATGACAATTGGACAAAAAAGAAATTGGCTTCTGGAAAAAGCTAAGGGCGAAATCATCGTATGGATGGATGACGACGATCTGTATATGAGGGATAGAATAACTAAATCTGTTGATATATTAACATCACAACCAGTTGATATAATTGGAGTTAAGTCGACGGTTTTCTACGACGTCAATTCTCAGAAGTTCGCAATCGTAAAACATAAATGTAAAAACTACACTTGCAATAACATATTAGCCCATAGGAGGAGTTTGCGAAGGAATTATAGTGACGAGGATGCCGTATCGGAAGAGAAACATTTTACTGACATGTTCAGATTGAAAGCGTATCAATTTGCAGGTATCGATTTGTGCATTCATATATGTCATGGTAATAACACGGCTAGTAAACGGCAATTTTTCAGAACCATTCCTCCACCTATAGATCTGAATAAAATAAAATCCAAATACGATTGGGACCTTTTTAAAAAAATAGAGAGTATACTAAAGATGAATACAAACATGAAAACCATTTTTTGGATAAATTTGAAGAAAGATACAGATCGAAGAGAATTCATGGAAAGCGAGTTTCAGAAGATCGATAAAAATTTTAAAGCTTTCCGTTTTGAGGCACTCTCTCCCAGTACCTTGGAAAAGGACGGATACATATGCAGTGGCGAAAGTTCCCATAAATCATCCGAGGAGGAAATTTGCTGCATGTCCAGTCACGTGGACTTAATTAAGTTGGCGAGTAGCAATTCAAAAGACGATGTTTATGTTATGGAAGATGACATGGAAATAAAAGCGGATTCCTTCAAAAAGTTGGATGACGTGATGAAGACTGCCCCTACTGACTGGGAAGTTTTACAGTTACACCATATTAGGTTAGACTGCCGTCGAAAGCAATTGTCTTATGACGGTATTGTTAATGAAAACTGGGTGCCCTGGAGAAGAGGATATTATTCAACAGGATTTTACGTTATCAGGAGGAGTGCTTTGGCAAAGTTCCTTCAGATATTTTACGACCACAAGGCAGGTAAATTTAATTATCGATCTGTAATTGGTGCGATACAAGCTGATAATGTTATATTTAAACACCTTCGAACATATACATCTTTGCACAATTTCGTTTCGACCAATTTGCGTTTCAAGAGCAACATACAGAAAACGGATCGTAATAACATAGTCCGGGGTTTCGAGAGGAACTCGAATAGTCTGTTTCGCGTTTGAAACATATATTTTCCGCGCATGGCATCCCTTCAATTTATTTTCCACCATAATCTAATGAACGAAGATACGACATTACATTATAACATCAGCGACATACTATTGAGAACATGTGATTTAAATAAGATAGCCGATTTCATCGAGAGGGCAGAAAATATCGAAAATGCTTTCAATAACAGCATAGGTATAGGTTCGAATGAATCCGAATATGTATATTCCTTAAATGAGGGAATAAAGAATGACGAGGAAAAATTGCTAGAATTAAAATCGAGAGGATGGGACGAGATATTCAATTTCAGACATAGAGATCCCATGGACCAAAAATGGACAGTCAACTGCTTTGAACAATTCGCCAATTCATCAACATTCGTAGAAATTAAAGAGCAACAGGGTATAATAGATGACTTAAAAAAAAGAAGAGAATTATACAAGAACATGTGCATGCGTGTTTCGGACCTGTTGGCAGATTATACATATTTTCTTGGAAGAGACAATCGTGATTCGCCTTCGGAAGATCATGCAATTTACATCCCAGGAGTTATCAAATTAGGATGTGCGACTGCGATTTATTCCGACTCTGCACGTTCCAGTGCAATTCCAATAATGGTCACATTACAAAAATTGAAAGTACATCTTCTAGACAAATTGCACAACATTAATTGTGAAATAAAACATGCGAAATCGACATCCTTCGACATTGTTTATCAATCATACATGGGATATCCGCGTGAGTGAAAGCATTTTTTTTCTCCTTATCAGACATATGGCAACTACACTAACAGAGAACCAGCATAGAAATGTCATCAAAGCCAAAATCGGATCATTCATGCTATCTTCCCCTATTGACACTTGGAGGCAAAACAAATTGCTGTCGAGGCCTCTCACTGCGAGGAAAGTCGTCAACAGTGTCGTTTCTTCCAGCATCGCCAGTGCCATGATATCGGTGCCTTGCCACTACTCGATGATTCATTTGGATCAAGCAAAAGTCGGAGGAATGGTTTCGTTCGTTGTTGGTATTATGGTAGCAAATGTTTTCAAGGTCCCCGCCGTCTTTTATCACAAAAGGTGTCAAGTTGGGGCGTCTCTGTGCAAAAGATTACCAGTGAAGGTATGGAAAAATGTTATAAGACTGAGTATTGTTGAAGATTTGATAGAAGAAGGTGCGAAGAACCACTTCTCAAAGAGTAATATGGAGTCGTGTGAAGACATAAAAGGACACACCGTACTCGCACAAGCAGCATTCATGTTTATATTGGCTTACCCTTTTGATATACTGAAAAATAAGAATTACTATAGCACCGCTATAAAATTTTCAAAAAAAGACTTTTTGAAGAAGGCTTTGTATAAAAATGTGCAAAATGTAGCCTTTCTTTCACTCATCCAAGCTTGAATGAATGTTTTCCTCATCATTTTCCACACAGTCGTCACCTTCCTCCTCCCCTTCTTCCTTCTCGCGCATACACTCGAGCAACGCGGTACGCACAAACGGCTTATACCCCGATCGGAACACCTTGTCGTCATCCCATACTTCTCGGAAGTTGCACGCGAGCTCCTCGAGCACGT
>Ga0181413_1000259_pt1 | contig 16255 bp, 6 predicted proteins | sample 36SPOviralmetaG_FD_130111 | JGI IMG/M metagenome (GOLD analysis project Ga0181413, IMG submission 130111) | Marine viral communities from the oligotrophic San Pedro Time Series (SPOT) site, San Pedro Channel, CA, USA - 36 SPOT_SRF_2012-09-28 | ecosystem: Environmental > Aquatic > Marine > Strait... | reverse complement strand
ATATATAACGGTACTAATGCTGTTGATTTTGAGCTACACCCATCAGAAGAATCAGAGCTAGTATACAGAATATTAGTTTTAGCTGGTATAGCTATAGAAAAACCACAACTCACACAATCAGGCGCTCAATTAGCAAGCGCACAAATTCAACAAGAAAAATCATAATAAATGGGATTAATTACAGAAACACAAAACGAATATTACAGCGGTAATAATCATGGTAGTTATCAGTTTATATCTTTACAAGATCTTATAACTCAGTTTGAAATAGCTTATGTTGGTGAAGGTAAAGTAATATCTAAAATAAAAAGAGCTGATATATCATTTTTTGCACAAAGAGCTTTGCAAGAATTATCATTTGATACTTTTAAATCTATAAAATCCCAAGAAATAGAAGTGCCACCTAGTTTACAAATGATACTACCTCATGATTATGTTGGTTACACTAAATTATCTTCTATAGATGCTTCTGGTATAAAACACACTTTATATCCTACTACAGATACTAATAACCCTTTTCAAATAAAACAAAATAGTGATGGTAGCTACTTTTTTGGTGAAGAAACAAACGTAGTAAATAATTTTGATTTTACAGTAGATTTAAATGCTTCTGAATGGAACTTCAATAGTATTACGTTTGGTAACGGCGCTTGGGATAGCACTAGCTTTAACTCTAACGCTAATAGTGGTAACGGCCAATACAAGTTTGATTACATAAAAGATACACTGCAGATAGTTAATCAAGAGCTTGAGTTTTCAATATTGTGGCATAATAACGCCCAGAATACCGGTGGTAGTAAAGCTTATGGCGCTTGGCAAAGACTAGATGTTAGTGGTACTGATATTGTAACTTTAAAAGCAACTGCTAAATCTGGAGATAGACAAACTGATGATAGTGATAATTTATTATGTGATTATGGTGTCGTTAGGGTTGGCTTAAGTACTGTAAACCCAGGTGTTGGTTTTGAACTAGAAAACGGTAACATAGTAAATGCTAACCATACTAATCCTTATAATACTAATTATCCATCGCCAAACGTAGATGCATCAAGATTAAACTTAGGTTATGCAGAGTGGAGTGACGGTACGGCTAGCCAAAAAGAATTAGAAGATATAGATGTTTCTTCGTATGAAGAGGTTTGGGTTTACGTACAATCTTTTTCACCTTGGCAAGCTACTGCTGTGACAGAAGCTTCTTCAGGTACTCAAGGAGGTACAGTAGCTATATTACCTACTTCATCTGTAAATAATACTCCGCAAAAAAATACTGTTAACGAAATTCAAGTTTTAGTAGATGGTTTATTTCCAAGCTTAACTGAAAACAATGAAGATGGTATATCATCAACTTGGAATAAATACAAATCTATAACTCCAACTGAAGATAGAAACGATAATTATGATGATGATGACCACGTATATCAAGCTAATGTTGGTGGAAGATATGGTTTAGAACCTTCTCACTCTCAAATAAATGGATCTTTCTATATTGATGAACTTAGAGGAAAAATACATTTTAGCTCTAATATTTCAGGAGAAACTGTGATATTAGATTATATAAGTGATAGCTTAGGTACGGATGAAGAAATGCAAGTGCATAAGTTTGCAGAAGAAGCTATGTATAAGCACATTGCTTACGCTATACTATCTACCTCTTCAAATCCACTTCATCAAAACTTAGCTGGAAGAATTAAAAGAGAAAGGTTTGCAGCTACAAGACAAGCTAAACTAAGATTATCAAATATTAAATTAGAAGAATTAACTCAAATACTTAGAGGTAAATCTAAACACATAAAACACTAGTATATGCCAGAAATTAAGCATAATTTTATAGGTGGTAAAATGAATAAAGATTTTGACGAAAGAATCGTCAAAAACGGTGAATATAGAGATGCTACAAATATACAGGTATCAACATCAGAAGATTCTGAAGTTGGTACTGTTCAAAATTTATTAGGTAATTCTTTAATAAATGGTCAAGACTTTTTATCAGACAGAGCTACTTGTATTGGTAGTATTTCTAACGAAAGAGAAGATAAAGTTTATTACTTTGTAACAAATAAAGAGTTTGTTAAAAACCCTAACTTTTCAAGAGACTTAAATGAAGATGGACAAGTTGATCGCTGGGTTTTAGAGTCTGGGTGGACTTGGGATAGTAGCAATAAAGTTATCAAAGGTAATAACCCTAGTCAATACCGTAAAGTTAGACAAGATACGCCTAGTATAGGTGGTCAAGATTGGCCTGTTACTATTAGAGTAACTCTTAGTGGCGTGCAATCAAATATTGATAATGGAAAACTAGATGTTCGCTTGATTAACTCAGTTGGTAAAGGTGTTAAGTTTGAAATTGAAGATGTACAAAATAAAACTTATGAATTTACAGGTAAAATAGGTGATTATGATACTACTACCCAAAGTGTTTTTAATCAAGTTTTAATACAAAGATCTGACAGCACTGGCGATGGTTATCAAGGTAATATAGAAAGTATTTCTGTTTCTGAAGGTTATGATTATATTATAGAGTATGACAAAACTTTAAATAAAATAACACCTGTTTTTGTTGACCAAACTAAAGAAGTGTTAAAATTTAATCACAATAATTTAATAACTGGTATTAATATTATTGATGATATGTTATTTTTTACAGATGGTAACAGTGAGCCTAAAAAAATAAACATACCAAGGTTTATACAAGGTACTGATATTAGTGGTACTGTTCAAACTAATTTTATAAATGAGTTTACAGATACGCAAGTTGTCTGTAAAGAAGAGCATGTAACAGTAATAAAAAGAAAACCTATATCCCAACCTGTTATAAATTTAATACAAGAAGTTGATCCTACTAAAACTAACTCAGCTATAACTAGAATATTAGATCAACCAAGTAATATAATTGAAGATGGTATAGTTGGGCCTGATATTAATTTTAATAATTTTGAAGTAGGTAATGAAAAAACTATAGAATTATTTACAGATTTAAACGGTGAAAGTGGTTTTACTTTAGACTGGGCTGTCGGAGATTTGATAGGTATAAAAGCTTTTGAAGGTAGTAGTTTTGATGAACAACCTTCTTTACCACTTCTTAATTATAATATAAAAGGTAAAATAGTAGCTAGCGCAGAAAATGATTTTACTGATTTAGCTTTAGAAGTAATTCCTAATAATGATTTTGCTATTTCTGACTCTACAGGTGTTAAGCCAAAATTTTGGACTGATTTACCAAATAACTGGAATTACAACCACCAAACTGCTACAGTTGAAATTGATGGTAGTCAATATCAAGCATGGCAAAGTCCATCGCTAACAAATTCACTTGTGGCTAATGGAGAGTACATACTTTCTATAAAAATAAATAACTATGTACAAGGAGGTGTTAACATGTGGCTTTGTACTACTCCAGCTATAGTTGGTGATACTACTGATTACAGTAACATTACAGAGCCTAGATATTTATTTAAATTAACTGATACTACTATTGTTTCAAATGGTATTTTTGAAAAAGAGTTTAATCTTTCACCAGGTAATGAAACACAGTTATTTACACAAACAAATCATAGTAAATATTACGCTGGTACAGACAGTCGAATATATATACAAACAGCTGGTATTTCAGGGCCGCAGCTTGATATAGAGTATATTTCTTTAATAAGAAAAGACCAAACAAATGCTAAGTGTAGAATAGAAGTATTATCTGTTCCTAATCCACCACCAGTTGTTCCTACTGGTAAACAAACAATAAATTTTATCGTTAGTAAATTAGCTCAAGCTAAAAAAATATTTGAATTTAAGTTTCCTAGAATAGCTTATAGATACAAGTATCAAGACAATGAGTATTCTGCTATATCTCCATTTTCACAAGTTGCTTTTGCGCCAGGATCTTTTAACTATCATCCTAAAAGAGGTTATAATTTAGGTATGGCAAATCAACTTAATTCTATAGAAATAACAAACTTAAAATCTTTAATACCTGATGGTGTAAAAGAAATAGATGTAATATATAAAGAAGATACTTCACCTAATTTATATGTTGTTGATACTATTAAACCAAATACAGGTTCTAATCAAGCAGCTGATTCATGGCAGCAAGGCCAGTACACTATAAACTCAGAACAAATATATAAAGCTATATCTTCTAATCAGTTATTGAGACCATACGATAACGTTCCTAAAAGTGCTTTAGCTCAAGATGTTAGTGGTAGTAGAGTAATATACGGTAACTACACGCAAGGTTTTGATTTACTTAGCAACAATCAAAACTATTATCCTGACTTTAACTTTAATTTTAAAAGTACAAATATACAGAGTATAACACTGCCTTCTGTAAAAACATTAAGAGAGTATCAAATAGGTGCTGTTTTTGTAGATGAGCACGGTAGAGAAACACCTGTTATTTCTAGCTCAGTAGGTAGTAAGGTTTTAGATAAAGAGTTTTCAGATAAACAAAATCAAATAAATGTATCTTTTAATAATACTAATAATCCTGAAGGTTTAAAATATGTTAAGTTTTATATAAAAGAAACTTCTGGCGAATACTACAACATGGCTATGGATCGTTTTTACGATGCTGGTGATAATCAGTTGTGGTTAGCTTTTCCTTCTTCTGATATAAACAAAGTTGATATTAATGATTTTTTAATATTAAAAAAAGGTAGTGAAAGTAATGCTTTGGTAAAAAACGAAGCTAAATATAAAATACTAGATATACAAAGAGAAGCGCCTGATCATATAAAGCAAAATAAAATATTAATAGAAAAAATAACACATAATACTGATTCTACAGTAGGAAGTATAAAAGATATATTTGATGATGTTGATAATTTACCTTTATCTGGTCAACAAATATTTAGAATGAACTACGAAGAGTTTACTAAATCTTTAAGTAGAGATTTACACAATATAGAAGAAGGCTTATTATATATTCAATTTACATCACCTGTTGATAACAATGCTTCTAAAAGATATAGAATAAATAAAATACAAAGTACGTTTGGCCAAGCAAATGTTAGTTTACCTGATGCTCAATACATTTTGATATTGCAAGATGTTTTAGGTGATGATGTTAATTGGATGACTAATGATATAACAGGTAATAACTCTAGTTCTATAATTGATAATGTTACCGTTAGTGTATATAATTATAGAGTTGAAAATTCATCAAAATTTGATGGTAAGTTTTTTATTAAAATAGATGCTAATGGTATAGCTAATAGTAATTTATTAAGCGGATTTTTATCTGGTGCTAAAAGCTATAGACAAGTGTTAAGTAAAAGACTTTACATGTTAGATAAAGAAATAGGAACTAAATCTAACAAGCAATTAACAGGTATGAAACTAGGGCAATACAATCATCTTTTTGGTAGATATGCACCGTTTTTTAGAAACTATTGGTCAAAATCAAATAGATTTACAGTAGAAGAGTCTGGTAGTAGTGGAAGTACTTTTAACGCTGGGCAATATGCTTTTGCTGAAGATCAAGTAGAAAATGGTTACCAAACTCATCATCAACAAACTTACATACAATCAAATCTTTGGAGAGATGAGCTTGCTTATATTACAGTTGGTAAAGATGTAGAATCTGCAGAGCCTAATTATAATGGTAATGGTTTTGTTGGTTATAGCATGGGTTTCTTAGATAACAATACTTATCAGGCAAATGCTAGATTAGCAGATTCACACGGTTGGACAAAAAGAAATAGAGAAAACAATAGTGTTTGGTTTATTGATAAAGCTTTTTGGTCTGGCAAAGTAAGAAATAATGATAGCACACTGCGTTTTGGTAGTGATTTTATAATAGGTACTGATTACTCTGCTGAAAACAGCGGTATCGGAGGTACAGCTAGTTCAACTAACTCAACGTTTAATATATCTATAGGTGGTATTTTAAGAAACTCTGATTACACAACTCAAGATGGCGAAGAAAGAGTTACTAAAGTTAAACATTTACACTCTAATGAAACAACACAGTCTAGTTATTTTAACGTTGGTCAAAACGGTGGAAATAATAATTATAATACAAATGATACTGAAGATCTAATACAATCATTTGTTCCTACAACTTATTTTAGATTTAGAGAAGACCCGACAAATGAAATATATAAAATAGTGGATCCAGTAGCGCCTGATGGTCACTTAAGGTTTGATGATGGATTAACTAATGGTAACCACTGGGATGCAAAAAGAACACAAAGCACGGCTGATGATGTTGATTATCCTAGCAATTGGCTTTGGAAAGATACGATTAAGCCAGCAAATGGTTTTAATCAACCTGTTCAATTTGACGGAAATGGTAATCCAGATCTTCAAGCAGCATGGGGATACGGATATAATGAACCTCATGATGATCAAGAAAATGCTTATTCAGGAAGTTACAGTAACAGCACTGTTTTTCGTCCTGATACAAGAAAAAGAACAGCTCAATTATCACCTAACTTTAGTACAAACTGGAAATTAAAATGTGTTAACTCTAGTAACAATGGTGAAGTAACTTGGAATCCAGCTGGTGTTATAGGCCCAATATCTGGTGGTTTAAAATTAACTAAAGCACACTCTACATATTCTTCTGGATCTACAACTGAACCAAAAGCTAGTTATTCAATAAACGGATCAGAGTGTTACGTTGTAGTTGATAATCTAGAAGCAACAAACCACGATGGCACAACTAAAAGAATAACAACTGGTTTAATATTAACTACACACTCTGGTAGTGATAATTTAGATTTTGCAGGCACTGATAACAGTAAACAACCTCTTTTAATATGGAAAATAGAAGAAATTAGTGGTGTATTTAAACTTTGGCTTTGTGGGTACAAAGTACCTTTATGTTTAGATGGCACTCAGGGCGTAGCTGCTAGTTTATCTTTTTTAGCTAAACATGATATAGTTGATAATCTACCATCTAGTGGTGGTAATTTAATATTTGAGCAACCTGCTATGAATGGTTATTCTCAATATCTTTGTAATAGAATAAATGCTCAAGACGCTATGAATCATGGTTATGAAGTTTATGATCAAGATATGGGTGTTGATAACGGAGTACCTAGTATAATGCCTGTTTACTATAACTTTGAAATTTTAGAATTAATTGAAAGAGAAGCTACTTTACCTAGTAATCCCGCTATCTGGGAAACAGAACCAAAAAACAATGTTGATTTAGATATTTATTATGAAGCTAGTGGTTACAATCCTTTGTATATAAGTAATGATACAAAAAGTTTAGCAGTGCCAATAGGCTCTAGCGTTATACATTTAAACGGTAACATTAGTATAGAAAGCAACACTTTAGTTAGTAACGTAGCGGAAGATGCTGGTGGTTGGTATTTAACAACTGATAAATCATTTTTTGCTGGAAGTGGTTATATAGAAATAGGTGATAAAGTACAAGTAAATAAACAAGACGCTGGCTCTGTAATATTAATAGTAGAAAATTATGGTACTTTAACTAATAGTAAAACAAACAAACTATATTTTAAATCAAATCTTTATGGACCTGATATTTCTTATGTTTTAAACTGGCACAATTGTTTTAGCTTTGGAAATGGTGTTGAGTCTAATAGAATTAGAGATAATTTTAATTTACCATTTATTGCTAACGGTGTTAAAGCTTCTACTACAGTAGAATTTTCTAACTATGAGGAAGAAAAAAGAAAATACGGTTTAATATACTCTGGCTTGTATAACGCTAACAGTGGTGTTAACGAATTAAATCAATTTATAGCTGCTGAAAAAATAACTAAAGATTTAAATCCAACTTATGGTAGTATACAAAAGCTACACGCTAGAGACTCAGATTTAGTTGCTCTTTGTGAAGATAAATGTGTACAAATATTAGCTAATAAAGATGCCGTGTTTGAAGCTGATGGTAACCCACAGTTAGTTTCTACTAATAGAGTTTTAGGACAGTCTAGGCCTTTTACAGGTGAATACGGCATATCTAAAAATCCTGAGTCTTTTGCGTCAGAATCTTATAGAGTTTATTTTTCAGACAAAGTTAGAGGTGCTGTGCTTAGATTATCTAAAGATGGTTTAACGCCTATATCAGAAGCCGGTATGAAAGACTGGTTTAAAGATAATTTAAAATTAAGCACTAAAGTAATGGGTAGTTATGATGATAAAAAAGACGAATACAACGTTACTATTTATAAAGAAAATGACGATGCTGAATCTACAGGTGTAAATGAAGTTTTTGTAAATACTGTTTCGTTTAAAGAAAGTGCTAAGGGTTGGGTTAGTTTTAAATCTTTTGATTTAGAAAGCGGTGTTAGTTGTGCAAATGATTATTACACTTTTAAACAAGGTAAAATATACCAACACCACTCAGAAAACGTAGACAGAAATACTTTTTATGATAATTTTAAAAACTCTACTATTAGTGTATTACTAAATGATATGCCTAGTAGTGTTAAAAGTTTCCACGCTTTAGGTTATGAAGGTAGTCAAGCTAGAGTTAATGGCTTTTCAACACATGGTCCTACCGGTTTAACTGATTATAGTTTGTACAATTTAACTGATAAAGATGGTTGGTTTGTTAGTAATATAGAAACAGAACAAGCAATAGGTAGTTTAAATGAGTTTATAGAAAAAGAAAGAAAGTGGTTTAATTATATAAAAGGTATAAAAAATATAGAACAAGGCGATTTGTTACTTGAATTAACTGACTTTTCAACTTTTAACATACAAGGTATAGGTGTTGTTGCTAGTGTAGAAGAAGACTTTATTGATTTTGATATTGAGGTTAATAGCTCTATAGATATTGGTGATATGTTATATTTTAGCGAGTTTAATTTAGGTATGGTGCAAGGAGCTAACGATTTACAGACACAGTTAATAGATAATACAAGTTTAAAACTAGCTGGTATTGTGAGTTTTGCCAATGGAGATACAATACAAGTAAACAACACACAAGCAAATATAGGTGGTATAATACCTAGCGTTGGTAATTATTGTTTCTTTGTAAAAAATCAAATAGTAAACATGGCTAATCTGCTAGGTTACTATGCTAACGTTAAGTTTGAAAATAATTCTAAAAATAAAGTAGAGCTGTTTGCTGTTTCTGCAGAAGTAACTGAAAGTAGTAAATAAATAAATTATGGCTAAAAAAATAACTAACTTTGAAATAGATACTAGTAATATACCTGAAATTGGTGGAACTAGAAACTTTACTGTTTACGGTGAAGAAGGCGCTGGCTTTTATTTAGTAGTGAAAAATGAAGATCCAAAATGGTATAACTTTACTACAAACACTTTTCAATCAGGAGAAACAAATTTAAAAGCAGAAGCTAGTGTTGCTGGATATACGGGTACTATATTTTTTCCTCAAGTTTCAGATGCTGATCAATATGAAATATATTTAATAACAGATATAAGTTTAGATTCTGAGCATGAAAGATTTATTCCCGCTTTTGATGAATCTGGCGCTATAGATGTTAACAGAAGCTTTGGTTCTAACTCTAATTTTTTAAGAAAAAGAATATATCAAACACTTGATTCTGTTCTAACTGTAACGCCATCAGAATTATCTACAGACGCTGGTTTTAATAGCATGTCTGTTACAAGTGATACTATTACAGCTTCTATAGATAACTCCGCTCCAGTAATAGATTTTACTATAAATGCAACAGCTACAAATGGTAGTGCTTTTAAAATAGATCGACAACCTACACCGGGTGATTTTTATGTTGCTGTTGATAGAGTTATAACTAACTATATTAGAACAGGTCTAACAGGAGAGGGTAATGACGTTAGATTTGGCTGGGGCTGTACTAATATTGCTCTTTTAGAAGAAGGTATGTCTGTTACTGGTACTAATGTTACTGCTAATACTATTATTTCAGGTAAAGAAGATATTGTTGTTTCGCAAGCTGGTACGGATCAAGAAGAAACTATTGTTTTAAAATCTAAAAAAGGTTTAAGACCTACTGGCGCAACATCTATATCTTATGATAGTACTACTAAAGTAAAAACTGTTTCTACTGCGGGTGAAATAGTTTTTAATAAATCACAAGTAGATGCTTTAGCGCTTGATACTGTTACTTTCGCTGGTTATGGTACTGATCAAATAAATAGATTAACAGGTTGGGATATTTATATTACCGATTTAAAAGCAGAAATATTGCCAGCAAGTCGTGTATCAACAACAACCACAGGTGCTGTAAGTGGTAGTACTAGTGTAGCAGTAACAAATGCTTTTGGAATAATGGATGATGTTAGTACTGTGAGTGGTATAAATATAGATAGTTCAGCTGTAAATCCTACTGTTACTAACATAGGTAGTTATGATGTATCATCGGCAAATACAGCTACTTTAACTTTAAGCGCTGCACAAACACTAGAGTCTGGTGAAACTTTAAACTTTGATGGTGCTGCTGGGCGTATAACTATAACTGGAAAAATAAGAACTAATAAAGCTTCTGCGGCAGCAACTATAAATATAGATATTAGTAGGTTTATAACAGCTACTGTAGAAACAGCTTAATAGTAAAAAAACAGCAAAAACTGTGACTATATTACTTATAATTAAATAATATATTATGAGTAACGAATTAAAAATTCGTAAAATAGAAATAAAAGATTACAAATACATAAACAAGTGGTGGGTAGAACAAGGTTTTAAACCTGTAAGTTTAGATGTTTTACCAATGCAAGGTTTAGGTGGTTTAATAATAGAAAAACAAAAACCTATAGCTGTTGCTTATTTGTATTTAACAAATTCAAAAATGGGTTATATAGATAATCTAATATCAGACCCAAAATACATATCAAAAGATAGATTTAACATTATATTAGAACTTATAGCAGCGTGTAAACAAATGGCTGTAGAAATAGGCTGTTTAGATGTTTGGGCTATTACCAATAGCAAAGGCATAATAAAACGATGTGAAAAGTTAAAGTATAATATAACAGAAAATAATTACGCATTAATATCAATATAATATGGATCCAATGACAGGCTTGCAAATAGCCACTAGTGTTTCTGGCATTATGGGCGGTAAAAAGCAAAAAAGAGAAGCTAGAAGAGCTTCAGCTGCTGCATTAGCACAAAGACAAGAACAACAAAAAAGAGTTGACGAACAAGTGGCTGAATATAAAGCTATAAAGTTTGAAAATCCTTATGCTAATTTAGAAAATGTAGCTGAGGACATGAGAGTTTCTACTCAAGCTGCTGATTTTCAAATGCAACAAGGTGCTCAACAAAGAGCTAATATATTAGGTGGTCTACGTGGTGCTGCTGGTTCTAGTGGTATAGCTGGTTTAGCTCAAACTTTAGCAAATCAAGGTGCATTACAAGCGCAGAAAGTATCAGCTGGTTTAGCACAACAAGAATTAGCCAATGAAAAAGCAAGAGCACAAGCAGCGGGTAATTTACAAGCAAAAAAAGCTGAGGGAGATATAATGGTTCAACAAGCACAAACATCTAGACAATCTACAATACTAGGTATGCAAATGGGGCAATCACAAGCTGCTAATACAGCTTACCAAACACAATTGTTAAACCAAAGAAAAGCTAATATATTTGGTAATCAAATGATGATGTCTGGTGTAAAAAATTTAGCTAACATAGATTTTAGTCAATTTGGAATTGGTGGTACGCCGGTTAATACAGGAATTCCTGTAGAAAATTCTGTTTTAGAAGATCCATTTAATACAGGAGATCCTGTAATATCTGGTCTTGGTGGATCGCCTACAGAAGACGCAATGACATTTTTTCAAGATAACTCATTTTTAGAAAATTTAAAATTATAAATAATTAACACATGGCAACAGGAAGTTTATTAGGAAAAGCAGATGCAACTTTAGTAGGCGCTGCAGAAAAACAAGCAACGGCAAATGTACCAAGTGATCTTGGCGCAATATATAAAGGTGAAAAAGAAACTGCTGATTTGTTTCAAGCAGAGGTAAATACTTTTTTTGACGAATTATATTCAGAGCATAATAAATTGTCTGATGATTTAAATGCTTCTGTAGCTACAGTTACAGAAAACTTGTCAGCAGGTACAATGCCTAATGATGAGCAAATAGATTTATATATGAACCACATAAGTGGTTTAAAAGATAAATTAAAAACTATACCTAAAGGGCCAAAAGGTGAAAGAGAAAGACAAAAAATAATGTCAGAGCTTACTAGATTAAAAAACTCTACAGATCAGATGGACGGCACTATCACTGATTTAACTACAAGAATAAATAACAACGATTATATACCAAACGCAACGGGTAGTAATAACATGAAGTTATTAACCGCAATATCTAATGGTAGCGCTAAACAACAAATAGTTAATGGTAATTTAGTTTATTCGCTTCCTGGTACTGATTTAACAATGACCCAAGCTGATATAAAAAAGATGTTAGTTTCTAACGATCCTAATGTAAACGAAAACTTTAACAAAGTACACCAGTATACTTCAGATCAAAGCGAGGCAGACTGGACCACTGAAAGGCAAGGTATTATAAATAATTACGAAAATAGTTTTAGCACTAGAGAGGGTTACGCACAAAACATACATCAAAAACAAAACAACATGTCTCATACTTTTGCTGAGCATTTACAAGGCAAAGGTGACCCGGCTATGAACCTACAAATTTTTGAAGCGTTGAAAGAAATGGGTGTTGACGTGCCAGACGATACAGATGGTGATGGTAAAATTACCGAAAAAGATTTTGCAAATCCAGAAAACGGTATTGCTTTAATAAGATCTTTAACCGATATAAGCGATCCTAACTTTAACTTTCAAGCAGCTAAAAAAATAGCAGCTGAATTTTACACAGATAATATTGCTGCAAAAGAATTTGAAGAAGCCGGCGGTGTTATAGGTGGAAAAGATATGAGTGATTTTGATAAAGCGTTTGCTAAAGCTAGAAAAGATGGTGTTGAAACATTTATGTATAATGGTAAGGAATACGGTACTGAGCTTGGTGAAGATGATGGTACTGGTACTGATAATAAATCTGTTCCTGTTGACACTAAAGTAAACACTGAGTTAAGAATTGGACGAAAAGGAATTAATTTATCTATAGATGAAGGTGTAGAATTTCAAAACGCAATAGCAAGTACTTCTGATGGTACAGCTACTGAACCTATGGAGTTTACATTTACTGGAGAACCTGATAGTGAAGGTAATACCAGAACAGTAACATACGCTTGGACATCTGAAGGTGGTTGGACAGAAAACGGTAATAAGATAGCAGGTAATGCTGAACCTGGTGAGCAAGGCTATTACAAAGAAGGAGGTCCTGAAGCTTTAATCAACAAATTAAAGTGGGAAAATAAGGATGAGTTTAAAGGATATACAGATTTTGTAAGTAAAGACACCATTGCGCAGCAAGATAACCTTATGCTTGACGTCATTGATAAAGTTGAACAAGGTAATTATTACAGTGATGTTAGCTATTTAAAAGCAGGTAAAGGAGCAAGTAGTACATCTGGACAATCATGGACAGGTAAAATAGATGGTGTTCCTATTAGTGATATATTAAAAGATTCTGATAATCCTAATAGAGACGCTAGAGGAACTACATATCGGAATATGGAAATTTCTTCTGGAGACGTATATCAGGAAGGAAAAGATAAGCACCAAGTTCAAAAAGCGTTAGTTGCGGCTTGGACTAGTGAGTCTGATTTCTTTAAGTTTAGCCGTACAGGTGGCGCAAAAAGTGATAGATTTGACTTTAAATTAGACCCAAGGCGTATTAATAGAAAATATGGGCAAGGTTTTATAGACTTTTTAGATACAGAAGCGGGCGCGGAGTACAAATGGTTGCTTAATGATTCTTTAACAGTTAGCGCAGGAAAGGTGTCTATGCCAGAAGGTTATTTTGAAGGAATGGCCGCTGGTGGAAAAACTAAAGGTATTAAGTGGTCTTATGAAAACGGAGGTTCTAAATATTCAATGGACATGATGGTGGGCTTACAAAATAAAATTATGAAAGATATTGGTGATGCTTTTGCTGCATACCAAGATCAAGGTGTACCATCAGGAGATACATCTTTTGAAAATTAAAATAATAAAAATTTAGTATGGCGGTAAGAACTTATAAAATTGATGGTAAAATTATTAGAGTTAACGACAGAAAGTTTGACATGTTTATACAAAAGTATCCTAGTGCTACTGGTATGGACGGAGAAACGCCAGCGCGTGATGCTTTTACTCAAGTTGTAGAATTTGATAGAAAAAAGAAAGTAGCTGAAGAAGTTAGTGAAAAACTTAGTCAAGAAGAAGACACTGCTTTAGAGCGGGCTCTTGGTAAAAATGTTGTTACTGATTTTTTTGGAGATATATATAGAGCTGGAAAACAAGGTTATTTACAAGGTAGCACTGTAGACGAAGCTTTTGATGTTTTTGCAAAAGGTAAAGATATTTCAGAACAAGATTTAAAAGATTTTGTAGAGGTACAAAAAGAACTACAAAAATACGGACCATCTGATGAAATGCGTGAATATGAAAGAATAAAAGAAGAAGCTGGTGGTGGTGTTTGGGGTTTTATGAAAGGTATGGTTCAAACAAGAGGTCAAGTTATACCACAAGTTATAGTTAGTTCTATGGCTAGTTTAGCTACTACTTTATTTGATTCTGACGAAGCTAGAAAAGCCGCTGGTGCTACCGCTGCTGCAGGTGCTGTTGCTGGTACAGCAATACCGATACCAGGTATTGGTACTATAAGTGGTGGTATAGCTGGTGCTTTTGCTGGTGCTACAGGTTCACTTGAAACAGCGATGACAATGACAGAGCTTTTACAAGATAAATTAAACGAGCAAGGTCTTGAGTTTAATGAAGAAAATATAAGAAATTTATTAGAAAACGAAGATGAGTTTGGTCAAATAAAAACAAAAGCGCTTAATAGGGGTTTGGCTATTGGTGCTGTTGAAGGTTTAACTTTTGGCTTATCAAGGGGTGTAGGTTCTAAGCTTATTAGTAAAAGGGCATCAACAGGTAAACTAGCAAGGGTAACAACAGGTATTGAGGTAACAGGTGGTATGGGTGGGGAATTTGCTGGTCAATTAGCAGCTGGTCAAGAAATAGATACTGCAGAAATATTAATGGAAGGTATTGCTGAAGCAAAAGGTGTTGTAAACGTTGCAGATCTTATAAAAAAGCCAAAGTATACAGTAAACGGAGAAGTTAGAAAAAACGGTAGAAAAGAAATACTTAAATTATTAGATGATGTTGAGTCTGGAAAATTAGAAGCTAGAGATATCGCTAATATAAAAATGGAAGCTACTAATGACCAAAATTTAGAAGCTAGAATAAAAAAAGTTTTAGGTGATGCAGAGCTTGAAACACAGATAGACGCTAGAGTAGAAACTGAAGATAGAAAAAAACTAGTTGATTTAGAAAGACAAAAAGAACAAGCAGAGGCTGATGTAAATAAAAAAGGTATATTTCAAAAACCTGGTGCAAAGAAAAAGCTAGAGTCTATAGAAGTACAAATTAACGAAATAATTGGTAAATATGAAGCAGCTGAAACAGATGCTGTAGTTGAAGGAAGACAAAAACTAGCGGAAGATGTAAGAAGTATAAAACTAGATGCTACAAAACAATTTGCTAAAGTATCTAGCGAGAAACTAGGTTTTGATCCTTTTTCAAGTTTTAAAAGTAATAATGATTTTGTAAGTAGTTACGTTGAAAGATCTATGGCAGGTTTAGATATATCTAACATGACAGAAGAGCAAATAAACGCTCAAGCAAATGAATTTGCTAACGACGCTAACAACTCTGATGCTACAATTATAGACACTCCAGATGGTAATAAAGCTATAATGATAAATGAAGAAATAGCTTATAAATACGGGGCTTTAGAAGCTGGTTCTCACGAGGTATTACATGGTGTATTAAAAGGTTCTTTTGCTAAAATGGATGATGCTACAAAAGCACCTATTATTAGTGATTTTAAAGCTGCTATTCAAAAAGACTTAGGTGCAGACGTTGTTACACAGATAGAAAACAGATTAAAAACTGCTTATAATATGACTGATGAGCAGATAGGTGTTTCAGAAGAGTATTTTACAGCATTGTCAGATATTATTAATGACAAAAATAATCCTATAACTTTTGAAAAAAATAAAGGATTTTTTGGTAGTATAAAAGATAAAGTAGCAAGTGTATTTAATAAAAACACGCCTTATAAGCAGTTAACAGTAAGTACTGGTCAAGACGCTTATAACTTTATAAAAGAATATAGTAAAAACGTTAAAGAAGGTAAACTTAGTGAAGCTATGGTTGCGTTTGCAGAAGGTAAACCTCAACCAGTTACTCAACCAACAGCT
>Ga0181413_1000258_pt1 | contig 16262 bp, 22 predicted proteins | sample 36SPOviralmetaG_FD_130111 | JGI IMG/M metagenome (GOLD analysis project Ga0181413, IMG submission 130111) | Marine viral communities from the oligotrophic San Pedro Time Series (SPOT) site, San Pedro Channel, CA, USA - 36 SPOT_SRF_2012-09-28 | ecosystem: Environmental > Aquatic > Marine > Strait... | reverse complement strand
TGTAGTTATCAATTCTTAAGAACAGAATCAAATTCATCAAATGAGTCTCAAAATATAGGAACCACTTAAAGAAAAAAAAAGTGTTCTTAATATGGATTTGATTCTTATGTTAAAGAATTCTTTTAAAACACCTAAATTATAAGCGAGTTAACTTAGAAGAATACTTTCACAACTAGATATACAAGTCTTTTTTAAAGATGACTATGACCGAGCTGACTTTCTCTCTCCGTCATCCCTATTGGGAAGATGAAAGAGAAGAAGTTACACTGTGGGTTCCTTCACCAGAAAATGATTCATCACGCGGGTCTGATGAGCCGGAAGATATTTCTGATAAACCACAACGTAAATGGGTCGGGATATGTCCGTGGACTAGTTTCGATCAGTATGCTTGGCCAATAGAACCAACCCCATCAAGCTTAGTGGCTACTCTCTCTAAAGAAGTGGGTTTCTTTAAAGGGGAAAATTCAACGGGTTACATTGATGAATCTGGAGAATGGATAGAAGATCCAACCAAAGAATATCTTCAAGAAAGGATTGAGGTAGAAGAATACTGTGAAGCATACGACAAGTGGATTTATGAATATGGTGGTATGATGGAGGATATCTATCAAAAGTCCCGCTTTATAGAATGGGATTTATCAAGAGGATCTTCTTCATATTATGGAGTATGTGATCCAACAAATATAGGGCATATTCTCGAATATACTCCTGAAGCTCTAGTCCAGAGATTTAATCTCAATTGGAGATTTAACTTTGAGTGGAATCAACCTCTAGCTCACTGGGAGAATCATCATAAATTCGGGTTTAGGTTCGCCGATGTTAATGAATGTATCACTGCTGAAAAGATGGATATACCCCAAATTATCGAAGATGTAGAGTTCATAAGATACGATAAAAAATATGGTTTGGGAAAATGCTCATTAGGACAAGTCTATATTCCATTGAGCTCTGTGAATTACCTTATTAATAGGGATAAATCAGTAAAAAAATTTAGAGCAGAGTTAGTATTTACAGGTGAAAAGTATCCTTGGAGAGTAGGATACAAAGGTATCAAAAAGATTTACTAACAAAAAATAGTATAAATATATTAGTTAGATTAGTAAGATTTTTTTTGAGATAATGATTCTTAGACTTCGGGGAAATCCCACTGAACAACATCTCCTTTTTTGTAAAAGTATAGACCATTGTGTTTGGGTTTCCTACTAGTATGACAAGTCCAACCTTCAGGTAGATTTTTAATAGATGAACCGTTAGCCTCAATCCCTTGATACCAACCATAAGATTCACTCCCATCATCCTCAATGATTCTAAATTTTATCTTGCCCAGGAGTGGTGTATGGAAATTATGAATAATCGAAAAGATTTCTTGTTCAGTTGGGACCTTACCATCTACTTCAAGATATGTGTGGTCTGGATTCCGACCCCAATCGGAATTAGCCCAAGGCTCTCTTTTTTGTGCTACATTTATGAAGAAATTATGGTTGATGTAAAGATGATTCTGATGCCCAGGAAAAGATATTGAGTTCATAACGCGATGGAATGTATGTTTTTCACCATCAACTTCACTCGTTTTAACATCTTCCATCCCGTGGGGTAAAAGCATCGGGTCAAATCTGATATCCCACAAGACTACAATTGTAGACCTCATTCCATCAGCAGTTGGCTCATCGGAAACAATGTGAAGACCATCTACAAATGCCTTGGGATTAGTACCTGTGAGAACTGTTTCTTTTTTAGACGCCATTTAAAGAAGAGTTTTACACTAAAAGTATTCAGTAAGTATTCTGTTAAAAAAAATCTAAACTAAAGAATCAAATTTAATTAATGAACAGAAACTATGAAGAACTGTGTTGGATCAGCAATCTCAGAACCATATTTTTTACATTCAGTCCACGCGTGTGAAATGTGAACTAAAAGGTGTGGGGATTGATGGATGTAAGGAACGGCATCATTTTTTATATATCTCCGAAACCGGTCTAAACACTCATTTATGGAGCGGAAACTATGATATCGTCTAAAGAGATAACCTTCATGGTCATCACTAAGCATAAATCGAAAACATATAGCGCTTTCACTAATTGTGAGTGGTATGTGTTCACTATGAGCATTTTGGTTATCTAATTTTTGAAGAAAGCCATCTCTAACATTACCAAAATACCGAATATGTGGTAGTAGTTTTTCATACTTGATACGCAACTGAGAGTGTCTATCGACAACCACAGGACTGATTTTATGATAATTGCGGGAATCATCTATCTCACATTTTTTGAGAACAGAAATGAAGTAACGGACAAGACTGGGATCATGTAAAAAGTTGATAACAATCAGAGAGATCGTTTGATAATGGGTGAGAGAGTATTCATACATTTTAATTCAGTGTTCAGTAGTATAATTGTTGATAAAAAAGAACATATCATAAATCAAATTCATAAAAGATAAAGAAAAGATAAGAATAAAAGAATTCTTTCATCTACAACCTAAAGGAACTCTAGGGAATTATAAATATTCTCAATAGAATAAAGAGAATTCTTTGTAATCATAAGATTCATTAACTTCTCAAGAGCATTTACATCGCCCATTGCTCTGTGTGCTTGTTCATTAACTATATTATGAATCTTACACAAAGTCTTCATTGAGTGAGAATACATTTTAGGATGAACCATTCTTGAAAGAAATAGTGAGTCAACATACCGAACATTATCAAAACTATGATTCATAACTTTCATTATTTTCTTAAAGAATAGAAAATCAAATCCAGCTCCATTATGCGCAACTAGATAAAAGAATTCTTTTTCATTTGTATTATCCTCAATAAATGATATCATATTTGAGTAAGCTTCTTTGTAATTAAGACCCTCATCTTTTAGAATCTGATTTGTAATACCAGTTATTTCGGTTATCTTATCGCTAAGACCTCGTTTATTTTGAGGAACAACTAAACACTCAAAGCTCTTATCTGAATTAAAGATCTTTATTGCGATCTCAATTACATCATCATGAAACGGATTCAGTCCATTCGTCTCAAAATCAAGTATAAAAGTAGTCATATTAACTATGTTAAAAGATAATTCTTTAAATAAATCAAATTTAATTATAAATGAAGTCTTCGTTCAAGTTCTTCATTTTTTCGTTTCATAAGTTCTAGTTCTTTTTTTGTATCATTTAATTCTTTCTGAAGAATTCTATTTTGTTTTCTCCATTTCTCAATATCAGATAATCCTTGTTTATCTTTATGTTCATCTTTGTAGTGTTCTTCTACTGCTTGAGTAAAAGAATTCTTTTTAGGAGAATAACTTTTTTTCTTTTTAGTATCGGTATCTTTAGTTTTAACATTTCTACCACCACCATAAAGAGAATTCATATCCAGTCTTGTATCTTCCATATTATAATAAAATAACATATTATATTCTTCTTAAAAACCCATATCATCTGTAATTATTTCGGTCAACATATCAATATCATAAATGCGTGTACTCTCTGCTAATAGTCTTATCTCAAATAAAAGATCAGCATCGCAAAATGGTACGAAGACATCCTCAACATTATCTACTCCAAGAGATACTCTTACTCCATTTTCTTTAAGTATGCGGACAGGAGCTATAGAATTATGAATTGGTGAATTATATTCACTGTGTTGAGTCATACCAATAGCTGCGCTAGGACAACAGATGACTCCAATATTAAGAGATGCTAATCGTTTAGCGATCTCTATCTGATATTCTATGGGATGACATGCTAGACTAATACAATGGATAGCTCTTGTTCTTCCGTGCCATCCATATTTTTCAACAAAGTCGCAAACCATTTCTGTCTCTTTCTCATGAGGAATGTTCTGTTGATCGGTGTGAACCTCAACATCCTTGTTTAACTCTTTTGCCTTTGAGAATACAATATCAAGATGATAATCGGCGTCTTTTCCGTCACGAGATGGAAGACATCCTATGAAATCCGCCATTTCTGATGCTTTATAAAAGAGTTCTCTATTCTGATCAATTTTTAAAGGTTCCAAGATTTGTGTGCCTATCTGAAGATTAACTCCTTTATTCTTCCAATATGATTTCACATCCAAGGCTACTTTCATAGGTAATAATCCAACTATATGATCAACATCTATATGTGTTCTAATATTATAACATCCTTGATCTACGAGTCTGGTTGTAGTCAAAAGCATTCTTCTCTTAAGGTCATTATCATCATATTGATGTTTAATATCTCTCATTAATTTCCATTTTTCAGTCATATGACGTTGACTTAAATTAAAAGTTTGAGTATTTAATGTTTGACTCTTATCTATGTGTAGATGATGACAATTCCATTTAATTTTGCTGAAATTGATATATTTGTTCATCTTCTATTTCTATAAACAAAACATAATAGTTTTATATGATTTCTGTTTAAAAATAACGGAAATATAAATATAAAATGAGTTTAATTAAAACATTTGCTATATCTTCAAAACTGTTTTCATTTTATCAAAAAGATATAGATGTAAATAGTGTAGAATCAGTAGAAGAAATTATCTTATTAGTTGTAAGTGAATTGGATGATTTATTAAAAAAGAACAATTTAGAGATATTATCAGAAGAGCTTCATAAATGTAGATTCCATATTCACGGTTTCACTTTTGATGATATAAAAAAAGAATGTACATCGGCGAAATATTATATATGTGATCACGATCATTAATCATTATTATTCTCTTCCTCTTCTTTTACCTCCTCTTCTTTTTCATAATACAATTCATAAACTTTATTCAGGAGTGCAATAATCAATATAGATGAAAAGAATAGAGTGAGGAATTGTATGTGAATTTCATAATTATACTCATTTATTACATTTCCTCCACCTGATATTGTTCCTTCTGAACTACGGATTTTACGAAGGAATAAGCGATATATATAAAAAATAGGTCTGAGTAATTTAGAACCAATTCCAAAAACAAGATCTCTAATATCTTCTGGTTTAAAATACTTGAATACCTTACCCGCAACCCAAATGAAAAAAGTCACAAATGTGAGTGCTAATAATTTAGCTATGAAAATACCCGCGAATAAATGGAAAATGTAATACAACATAGTATATAAACCATATGCGGTGATATATATCACAGTCCCTGCGACTATTATTGAGACTGCTGATGTGATAATGAATTCTAAAATTTTAGAGATAGTTACACCCACTGCTCCAGAAACTCCTAAAGTGAGTGGGCTTGTAACCGCGGATCCCACCTGAACAGAACTCGAGATAGATTCCACAATTGTATTCACTATGTTTTCTGCAACATCTCCAATTTTTAACAAACCATTACTAAAACCTTCTATAAAAATATTAAAGATTTTATCTAAATATTTAGTAAATATATTTACTAAATTCATAGGTAATGATGGTAATAATTCAACAATGATATATTTGGGAACAGATATTAATGATTTGATAATATATACAATTGTACCTACAACTAGTTTAAGAAAATCCGACATAATAGACATAATATCAACTTATTTATTCATAGATAATTATTTCTAATCATTTTTCTTACAAGATATAGGATATTTATCGGGCTTTAATCCTCTATTGTAATACACAGAATTACCACAAATAGCAAAAGCTCCTTTACCCTTACTTTTTTGAGACAATAAGCATCGGCAATATCTTCTTTTCAGTTCTCTCTTTAAAGAATTCTTTTGTCTTTTAGTTAGTCTCTTTTTACTTTTTGCCCGTTTAATCAATTCTTGATATCTTTTTTCGCTCATAGTTTTCCTCTTTTTCTTAAAAGAATTCTTTTTCTTAACTTTTCTCTTTTTAGTTCTACCACCCTTAAAAGAATTCTTTCTTTTATTCATATATTATAAGCATCTATTAGAAATAGAAAAAAATTTCTAGATAAAAAATGATAAATTTTAATACATAATTTAAATATAACTAAAGTGTAATAATATGGTCCGCAAATCAAAGAAAGATATTATTAATAAGTGGAATTTCCCTATTGAAAAAGGAACGAAAATCATTCATGAGAATATGATACATATTCTCAAAGATAAAGAATCAACAGGGATAGAGGTCCAGGAATTAATACATCTACTTAATTTACGGACCAAAAAATATAATTTCAAGCTATATGGTAAACGGAAAACAATTTCATCCTATATAGATTATTATTATCAAAATATAGTTAATTTCGCTGATTCTTTTATGGTTTATAATGTCGTCTATAAATCAGGGAAAGTCTACATAAAATTAAATGAAGAAAATGAAGATTATTCATTTCCTTTAAAAAAAAGTCCTTCTGGTTTAGATCATTGGGAGTTCATTGATGTCCCATCCGTTCTAAATTGTGATTAAGATAAAAGAATTCTTTTATTTACATTAATTGTCTATGTATATATTTTTGTTGAGCGAAATAAAGAGCTAATAAATAAGAAACTATCCCCATAAGTAGATGTATAGTGTGGGATGGACACTTCATATTTGAGCCGATTACTTTATTGAATGAATTTAAGAACTGACAATGTGATGTGTGAGGGAACAATCCCCAAAAGACAGCATTTATTAAAAGAAAGCCAACAAGAACAGAATTATCCATTTATATTATATAACATATTTTATTTTATTATGATTATATATATATATATGAAACTAAATAATCATAAAATGATGCTCATAACCACAGTGGTTTTATTTTCTTTAGGTTTGGGAGTATATTTGGCTGAAGGTGTAAATCCCAATTGCTGTGGGGGTCTATTACCAGGGGTACATTACTTAGAATCAGATACTAAAGTCCCTAAGATAATTAAGAGATGTGTAAAACCGAATACTTGGAATTCATTCCCCTGTACAAATGAATCAAGTGAAAATTGCTGTGATGGAGAAGGTACGTGTATACCCTCATCCTCGGGTGGTTATTGTAAAATGAATTCTGGAGGAAACAAGATTTATAAAGATGGTCAGTTGAAAAACACTATGTTTTTAGGAGAAGCCATAAATCTAGACGATCCTGATTCATATGAAGGAGATGCAGAGATTGCCTTAAGTGGTGAAGATCTTTATGAAAGAAGGAGAGCAGAAAGAGATCAAGCGATTAGAACGAAAGAAGAAGAAAGGTATGGAAATCTTGGGTACACAGAACAAGAAGCTCTAATAAGTGACACCCAAGAGGTCTTATGGTGGGTTTACAGTATTCATATTATATTTATTCTTCTCCTTTCCCTTTCCTTAAAAGATTCACTATCTCTTGTAATTCAGTCGTATACGGATTCTATCATATTTAAATACCGTCAATTCCAGGGATATTAAGATAAAAAAAAGAATTCTTTTATCCTTTATTGATGTATATATAGAAGCCACAGATGATTGTGAATATGCCGAAGATCTTTCTTAATATATCGGGATCCATGGGGATTGAATATTCAGCAGAAATTGAGGCGAAAATTGTAAAGATTAGACTCATATATAATGCTGAAGATACATCAACATAACCAGAATTGTAAAATTTAAGAGCAGCAAATAACCCTATAGGCGGGAGTAACATAAATAAAGATGTGCCTATTCTCTTTTTAAGAGGACCAAGTATTCCAAACAACGTTAATAAAGGGACTATTAATATTTCTGCTCCTCCTCCTATTGTTCCGGCGGCTAAACCTGAAATCATTCCCGTTATCGTTAAACCGATATATAGATTATTACTCATTTATAATTATAGTTATTTTTTATTTCTTTTTTTTCTTTTCTTTATTTCTTTTTCTTTTTCCTGAAATTGAGTAGATTTTTCTGTCACTTTATGTTGTTCCATCATTATATGATTATTAATAGGTATGTCTGTAAGATCTTTCATTCTACGATATATTACATTCATTTCTTGTGTTAATGAAATGTATTTTCTCATATTATCTTTATGTTTAGAATCATCTTTATTCCTTAACAGAGACATCAATTTATTCTGCTCAGCAAGTATATTAATCCTCTGTTCATGTAAATTTTCTATTTCTACTTTTCTTTCTTTTAGATTATTTTGTTTAATGTATGTTTTTTTAGTATTCTTCATTATTTTTTTTCGAAATTGAGAGAATCGCTCAAATTGTTCTATTTCTTTTTTTATATCTATTAAATCTTTAATACTATCATAATTATGCGCTTTTTTAAAGAATTCATTTGTCTCTATTTTCAGAGTTTCATAACTGATATATTCAGCTAATTTAATCTTAAATTGAGTACCACATTTTCCCGATCCTCCACCACAGCTATATATGAGCTCATTATCCTGAATCGTAAATATTTTTTTTTTATCACAACCAGGACATTTGGTATCTTTTCTTTTCAGAGAAGCTTTAATTCTTTCTGAGAAAAAAGTATTAAGATATTGTATATATTCATCTTCTTTAATTTTATCTTCATCTGTCATTATATTATAAGAAAATATTTATTATTAATATTTTTTCATTTGTTCATAAAGCGATTTTATTTTCTTTTCTCTTTCTTCTTTATCTTTCTCTTTATTTTCATATCGATGGTAAAGGAACATCCCTCCAAGAATAATTATCAATATCATTATTAAATTAAGATAAAAGATCTTCATTTCATGAATTTCAATTGGATTTATTTTTCTGAAGACAACCTTCTTCTCAAAAGATTTATAATCAACTAAATTTGGTTTTGGTCTGATATTTGTTTTCATAATAAATAATAATACATACGTATTATTCTTATCGCTTAAACATACTTACCATCAGAGTATATTTGATAATTATATACAAAAAGACCAATTATTGCTAATGCTAACCATAACGGAAGTATAGTTTGATCATTTTTAACGCCAAATTCTCTGAACTTACCATATTCATCATAAAAACAAGGTAATTTCATCTCATGAGCAATACATCCCACTATAAGAATAGCCAAAATAGATAATCTTAATTTATTATCATTCATAATATTCATAATATATTACTAAACTAGATAATAAATAAAAGAATTCTTTCATCTACTTCTTTTTTTTAGTTCTCTTTTCTTTTTAGTTCTCTTTTTCTTTTTAGTTTTCTTTCTTCTCTTTTTAGAAGATTTCTTTTTAGTTCTCTTTTTCTTCTTTTTAGAAGATTTCTTTCTTTTTTTACGAATCGCACCTCTATCACTTGTACTTTCATCTCTTTTTAATTCCTCATATATGAGTTTTAAACACGGATTATCTCTAAGGCATTCTTCTATTGTAATACTATCAGAATCATCTAAAGGAAGACCAACTTCAGTCCGAGAACTAGTTTGAGAGAGAGGAGTTAATGGTGATGAGGATGAGGATGGTGAATAAGATTCTTCTGAGGATGTTTTCTCCATTTCATCATCAACATCCACAATAGTAGGCATTCTATCAGCTTCTTCTTTTACTGGTGCTTTTAATAAACCTTGTGTATATACAGGTGGTTTATTATTTTTGAAATACATATATTCTTGTAATATTAATCTTCCTAGTTTCGAGTTCATTCTTCTCAGAGATTCTTCAAGAGAAGACCCCTTATCAGAGAATAAATCATAGATGAATTTTGCAAAATCATTTGATTTAAAGAGAGTTTGACCAAATTCTTCAACTCCATTAAGATTTAATTTCATTTTATGATGATGAAGTAGTTGTGAGAGTTCGATTAATTTCATACTTTCAGACATCTTGAGATTTAAGGTCTTTTCAGAGTTAATGGACCAATCTCCAAATTCTCCACTTTGATAATAACCAAACACCGTAAATACTCTATCAGGGATAAATATTCTTGCTTCTGAATCACTATTCTCAAGTGCGACCCCAACGCTTAAGAGAGGAAATTCTAAATCACCCTCAACATGAATTCCTTTAACACAAAGAAGAAAATAAACAAAATAATGATCTCTGGGTGGTGTGTTAAGACCAGTTTCTCGCCAAATTCCTGCATAGATATCTTTATCGGCATACTTAATACTCATTCGCTTCACTTTAAGATAGAATCTCTCTTTATTCAGAGGTTTTGTTTGTTTATTTCCTTCAGGGTCTCGAAAGCAAAGTCTTACACCTCCTCTCATAGATTTCTCCAAGACAATTCTCATTTTGTTGATTTGTTCTTCTTCAGGGGAATTGATATTATATGGGACTATTTCTTCATCATCATAGAAAGCAATCATATCCCTCCTAAAACGACGATCACCTCCTTTCTGGTGATGCTTCTGTTCCTCATTAACCATTAATATAATAAGGAGTTAGATAAAAAAGAATTCTTTAATAAGATAAATAATTTAATTAGATAAATACTTTAATGACCAGATACAGAGGAAGAATACTGAAGACACCGAGGAGTATCTTCTCTAAAACACATCATTCGAGTGCATCCTCCCAATCTCCCATTTTCCACATTACAAGTATTGCATCCGTCATACCAACTAATGCAATTCATTAGGGGATTCATACTCGGAAGACGGAATCTTACATTTGGTTCAGTCCAAGATCTTTTAGAAACATCAGATACGATTCCATTTTCGATTTTCTTCCCCTGAATAGAGACGATCAATTCAGCTATTTGATCATTGGGGATAGTAAGTTGGGAGATCACTATCTCTTCACCAATCGGGCTATCAATCTCAGGATCTATGACGAATACTGCACCATTTGAGACCTCCATTTGAGAATCCTCACTCCAAGAACCAAAAGGTATTCCTACACTACCAAGACTACTAAGTTCATCTCCATTCGTTAGACCTATAGTCAGCCAAGAGTCCCACTCAGCATCTGGAAAAGTGGCTATAAGTGAATTTTCTACACCTCCCAAGTTATGATTCACCGATAATGAACTTTGCCACGCCTCTGGAATGATAAATGTGTTTATTTCATCACCAAACAAAGCATAAATATTTCTGATCTCCATATTAGGTTTAAGGATAACAGAAAGACGGTAAGTAGTATGACCGTCAATTCCACCTTCACCACAACGAGTCATCTCAGTGATTCTAGGACAGAGATAGGTATATGAATCACATGATGGTTGAGTAATAGGACAAGCTGAATTAGATGAAGAATCGGGTCCATCAGCAATAGGAGAAGGTATGGAGGGAGGCATAGGAACAGGATAAGGAGTAGGGGCAGGAACAGAAATAGGAACCGGTAAATGAATATTATGGTCATTACATTCGCATATAGGACATCCATCTTTATCTAGTTTATTACCATCTTCACAGTACATCATACACATTACTTCAGAACAAGTAGGTGGTGGTGGTGGTGATGGAGGTAAAGGATCTATTGCTACAGGAGGAATCGGATCTATAGCAATCATATCACAATCCTGAGGACAAGCTATATTTCTACCGTTTTTTTGTTGAAGTAGGCAATCTTCACAATCGCTCCAGTTATCTTCACAAGGAGTTTCCCATTGCCTGATACAAGAATTAGACGATTCACACCATGTATAACCAGCACCAATCAAACAAGAATGGTCGTCTCTAGCTCCCCCAACAAGTGCCTGTGAATGTACATTATTAACATTTAAAATGCTGAACAAACCAATAATCTTAAGTAATGAAATCATTTATATTATAGGATATATTTTAAATCTTAAGTAAGATTCTAAAAATATTTATGTTATAGTATATAAATGAACAATTTAGGATACAATCCCGGCTTTAATCAAATGGGCGATATGCAATTCCAGCATCATCCAACTCAGCAAGGACCTCAGAATCAAATGCAGATGTATCAAAATTCTGGATACAGGAACAAAAGAGGGAAAAAGAAGAGTTTAATTCTGGATATTAGAGATGGATCTACTGTTGATGGAGGTCAGCCCTCGACTCATTTAAGTGCCGCCTCAGAATTTAATATAAGGTTAAGAGAGCCATTAATTATTGATAAACATTCGGAAATCTACCTAGACAACTTGGTCACCTTCAATAGCAATCTATCAGACATTCATGAGAATAGTGCCTTCTGCCTAAAAATAAATGAGTTTAATATAGATACAAACGTCGCATCAATAGACGATACAGATGAAAATACGATTTTTAATTCCATAGTTCTGCCGAATGAAAATAATGATGTAAATAATTATTATGGGGCTGTTGTTCACAAAGGGAAGAAATTTAATTACGTATGTGATATAAACCCCTGCACTATAAGCTCAATAAGCGGTAAAGTAACAAATTTAAATGGTAATCCAGCATTTCACGGGATCACTTCAACCTCACATCCTTTCACGTATGCATTAATAGGTATCAGTTCTACATGGGGAGGCTCAGAGACGACGGGAATTCCTGCGGGATACTCTATCACTTCTTTAGCGGTAACAACTCCAAGCCACACAACTGAGCTAGGTGGAGCGAATGGAAATGGAATAGTTCTGGTTGATTCACAGATAGGTTCATCATCTATAATCTTTTCTTCACCAATTCAGTTAACACTGGGAAATTACAATGGAGCAACGGCTATAAATATCAATAGTGGTCAATATACTCTTACATCTACATCTTTTTTCTTAAGGGAATCAGATGGTTGTAGAATGGTCGCTGAGTTCACAATTGAGTCTTTTGATTAAAGATGAAAATTCACAATTATTAGGATTCGATTAAATAAAGAAAAATGTAGAAAAATAAAATAAAATACTAATGTATAAATCATGCCATCACGAACAATTAACTCTCCACAAGAATCATCTGAAACAGATTTAAATTCATTAACAGAAGCAACCGTAGACGTAGCAAATGATAGCATCGCTATTATAGATGCCAATGATAGCAATTCTTCAAAGAAAGAATCTATTGTGGATCTAGCTACAGCTATGGCTGGTCATGGAGTGACTTCTGCAGCTGGTGTTTTATCTGTTAATTTAACAGAATCTGGACTTACAGGTCCGTTGCCTGTGAGTAAAGGTGGGACAGGTGGTGATTTATCATCAACATTTTCAGGGACAGCCGGTAATAATGTTCTCTATTTAGATGGTTCAACAGTAAAAAAAATAGCGCTTTCTTCAATTTGCTTTCTCAAAGGAACTAAAATAACTCTACCAGACAAATCTCAAAAGAACATTGAAGACATCAAATTGGGTGAATTTGTTTTAACTTACAAAATAGATGGTCTATCAGAATTAAAGAAAGATGATAAGATCAAAATAATGAATTGGTCAAATGAAGATATGAATGGAGAATTTAGCAAAAATCGAGTAAAAAATATATGGGTTAATCCAACAGATCGATATTTGGTTATTAATGATAAATTAAGAATAACTAATCTCCACATCATTCATGTAAAAAGAGGTAATGAATATAAATTCTTACCAGCTGAAAAAACAAAGATTGGAGATTTCTTATTCAGCGATTCAGGAGAATATGAAAGAATATCTGATATTAAACAAGTTCATGAAGAAACAGAAGTATACAATATTGAGGTTCGTAAAGCGAAAACATACTTTGCTGAGAATTATCTTGTTCATCATTTTTGTGAGACTTGCTCTGGTTTAGCAGGGAGAATTTAAATATATATTTATACTAAATAAATGCCTCTAATAGATGGAACTCTTATCTTACTCAAAGATAAAACTACCAAAAAAGTAGAAGATATTAAGATAAATGATGAATTAATCACATTTGAGATCGAAGGCCTAGAAAACATACAAAATATGGATATTCTTAAAGATAAAGAATTAACAGAATTTAGTGGTTCTTTTAAAGAATCAAAAATTAAAAATATTTGGTTAGATGTTTCATCAAAGATATACAAAATAAATGATTCTTTATCACTCGATGGGTCACATTATTTATTCATTAAGAGAGAAGATAAATATATATGGTCAAAAACAGAAGATTGTAGAGAAGAAGATGAATTATTTAAAATAGATAATTCTTGGGAAAAAATAACTAAAATAGAAATCTTAGAAACTAAACAGAATGTATATAATGTTCAGATGAATAAAGTTTTTAATTATTTTGCTAATGATTATTTAGTTCATAATGGAGCTCCCTGTGGCGCATCTTGTGGAAATTGTGGTTCCCCCGGTGAAGGTGAAGGTGAAGGTGAAGGTGAAGGTGGGGGAGGAGGATTTGGTTAATTTCATATGGTTAATTTCATAAAAGATTTAAAAGATTAGATATTTTAAGTTTTAAATGACTTTGAGATGGGACAGATGTAATAAAATCTTTGAGAATATAAATATTGTATTACCGAATGATTGTATATTCACTTATTTCAAAAAGCCATTATCATTATCTACAGATAAAACAATTAAGATATATCATTTGCTCGACTCTTCTTTAACGAATAAGCTCAATGATAAACTGACGATGGGAATCATATTACAAGACGATAATAATATGATTACTCCGCAAATATATACATCTTCTGAAGAACTTTTAAAAAATGACTATGATAAAGATAAGATATGGTTCTTAAAATATAGATTTGGTTGTTGTGGGAGACATATTCTCTTAAAAACAACTCAAGATTTAAGATCAATTGAGATTAGTCCTAGATTTATTATTCAAGAAGGAATAACGAATTTAGATTTATATGAAGGATATAAATATACTCTAAGAGTATTCACACTCCTTCATAATAAGAAATTTTATTTATATAGAGGTTTAAAAAAAAGAGTTCATAATGAAAAATATGATAAAAAAGAACTAAACTATGCCTCTCAAGTATGTGGCTCTAATTATTCTGAAAGAATTCCTTTATACTTAGATAAAGATAAAGATTTATATCAAAAATTAAAAGAACACTCCTTATTAGTAAAAGAGAAACTGAAAGATTTTATTGATGAAACAGATGAATTTAAATATCTTTTAATAGGGAATGACTATTTAGTGAAAGAAGATCAAAATATAATCTTAATTGAGATGAATCCTTTACCTGATCTAGTTAATAACGAAGAAGTTAATAAAAAAATTAACATACCTTTAATGAAAGAAACAATCAATTTAGTTATTCACAACCAAATTGATAATTATGAGTTAATAACCGTATAAAAGAATAAGTAAACCATTTAGATTTTAAGATAATACATAGAATCTTTGCAAAAAGATTCGCATATTTATTAGGAAAAAGAATTCCTTTATACAAAATTAAAGATAATAATTCTCTAAGGAAAGAGTAGAATAAAGAATCACCCAATTTACTAATATTTGGATCCGATGGACTCTTTTTAAGAGGGAACACACCCGTCATAATCTAATGATAAAGCAAAAAAAAGTTTATCAAATTTTATTCTTTTTATATTTTAATTTAGTACATAAGAGGTAAATCCCATCTCTTTCTGAAGACATTAACCATACTAGAGGAATTCATTTCAGATGCTGAATGACAAGTAAGTAAATCACGTATATCATCAATATCTTTTAGACATATACCCGTATTAAGATCGATCGTATACTCAATCGGGGTACAAGAGTAGTAATATGAAGCTTCTTCAACAACATCTGTAAGAATCCTAGGAGGGATTTGGAGATATTTTATCTTTTCTGTTATACCTGAATCAGTGTAAATCATAAATTTTATCTGATACCAGTCGCCCTGATAAGCAGTCATCTTACAAGATAAACTATCCTTATTTAAGTCAGACCACTGAGTTCCTTCTTCAGTAAAATACTCAAAAGATTCTGAATGATCGGGACTAAAGCTAACTCTATGATGAGCGAGAGGTGGAACATGATATAAAGGTATCATACATATGACACTATCTAGTGAAATTTTTTGTACACAAGCAGTCACATCACCTGTGTTTACAAAACGAACTCTTAGAGAATAGGGAGCAATATTTTTTAGGGAAAGCCAGAAGCACTTCCCCATAGATCCCCCCAGTGAATCTAGAACCTTAATTGGTTTACTATTGTATCTTCTCCAAAATTTCTGAATCATAGTGGCGGCTTTTTTTTTCTGAAGAGAATCATTTTTCAGATACTTCCTAACTGCCGACTGCATAAGTTTAACATACCTATTTGCTTTAGAGATGTCTTGGGCAAAGAGAAGACGGAGACCATAAGGCATCTTATCATCTGTTCCTTCTTCATCGTTCCATTCTTGAATCCGTTCCCTTTGTTCATATTCATCTCCATCATCATCCTGAGGGTCATACTCATCTGAAGGAAGAATTCTTTCTTTCAGTTCTTGAGATACTTCAGGGATCTTAATTTCTTCTATGAGAGGATAAATCCATTCTTGATGATCTTCGGGTAAAGCGCCAATCTTCTTAATTTCGTCAAAGATGAACTTCATCTTGAGTGTAGCCTCCATAAACCTTTCTCCTCTCCAAAGCTGGTGTTCAAAATCA
>Ga0181413_1000254_pt1 | contig 16373 bp, 21 predicted proteins | sample 36SPOviralmetaG_FD_130111 | JGI IMG/M metagenome (GOLD analysis project Ga0181413, IMG submission 130111) | Marine viral communities from the oligotrophic San Pedro Time Series (SPOT) site, San Pedro Channel, CA, USA - 36 SPOT_SRF_2012-09-28 | ecosystem: Environmental > Aquatic > Marine > Strait... | reverse complement strand
TATCCTCTCATGCATGTTGGTCGGAACAGCCTGATTCCCTGTGGGGAATACGGAACTGGCAGGATTCGTGTCTGATGCGCGGTCCACTGCCTGCTGTTGAGTCATAGGTGGCTTCATGCCCCTGTCAATACGTCCATACTGTGCCGGTGTGAGTGCTTTCGCCAACGCCGATCCCAAGGAAGGGCTGAATGGAGTCAGGTATATCTCACTCATGGAAGGCCACCTTCACCATCTGCACCTGCTCATGTCCCAGACCGAATGACTTGGCTATGTTTCTCCAGTCTCCCTTGGTATGGTATATCGTTATGACATCGCTTGTCGATCTCTGAATGTGGCTACCGACCAAGGCAATGTGTACGGGATCGCTTATGTCCATCTTACCGATATCGGAATAGTCCTCAACGATTGCCTTTGCGAGTTCGTATTGAACCGTCTCAAGATACATCTCGACATCAGACTTGCCGAGCATGGTCCTTCCCATGCCCCTGATACTCTCTGTGAAGGTCCTTGCATTTGATCCGAAATCTGAAGCAGCCTGCCTCATTTCTCTGGCTTCTGGAGTCGATGCTACTCTTGCCAAAACTCTCGCCAAACCTTCGCGGGTTATACCCGACAATTCAGGTCTGGGCGTCGATGGTATATTTTGATTTCCTTCAGTTATACCGGGTTGGCCTGTTATCGGTGGCGGAGGCGAATCGCCATTTGTGGGTGGTTTAGGTTCCATCGGGTTGCCCTCAAGGGGAGGTTTAGCGGGAGGCGTCCTTTCCCCAGAAGGGATAGCAGTCGGTTCAGCAGTCGGCTGAGTATCTTCCTCGGTCTTTTCTGGTGTTCCTGATATCGGCTTCTCTCCGAACGTCATCGGCTGGCCTGTATAGAAATCAGGTATATTGCCGTCTTTGGTATGATGCCTGTATAAACCACGAAGAAGCCTCTTTCTCGCATTGCCATCTCCGAGCCCCCCTTCTTTGCCCATTGCGACGGCGCTCATGAGTTCCTTTGCATCGTCCTCACTCATGCCATGATGATCCATCAGGTCCTTGAGCATCCTCTTTGAGTTCGTTGTGACTGCCATCCTAACGCTATTGGCGCTAGTGTATCTGCTGATATCCTGCATATTTGGATGTAATATGCTCTCATGAGGCACTGCATCTCCGGGTGTCGATACCGACCTTGGATCGAGTTCATCGTCTCTGAGGCCTTCTAAGACCTCATTCATCTTCCCCTCCTTGGTTCTCACCATGTCGTGTATGCTGTCTGTATTGTGGTGCATTATCGAGGTGTGGCGAAATGCCATAGGATCATCGAGGAGCGCCGCCCTGACTTGGTTGTCACTGAGCCCTTGGTCAATGAATTGCTTTGCTCTATTGATGATATGATTCCTTTGCTGTCTGTCATTCAACGTGATAGTGTTTTTGTGGACGTAGTGAGCGGGGACTAAGAATTCAAACCTGTCCACTGCCTTACCCGATTTCTTGTTGTAGTCTGTGGGGAGGTATCCCAATTTCTTCGCAGCAGGCTCATACCATCTTGCAAAGCCCTCGACAGGAGCGCCCTTGCTCTCTGGGTTATATGGATCAGCATGTCTGCTACTGACAATGCGAGTGACCAGACGATTGTTATTGTCAAATGGATTGAAGTCCGTCGATTTTCTATTACGACGATTCTTTCCCCCTGTTTGATTGGCAACAGTTGACCTCACATCTCCTGCATATGCAGGATTCAACTGGCCAGCATTTGTGAATGGAAGTGGCGCTTGGTTATATTGTCCCTTATTCATGGAATTCTGTTCTTCTGCGGCCCTATTGACAAGGGGGTATCCTGCTCGGAGGGCCACTTGAAAGGCTTCGTTGTACCCCATTGTTCCGGGGCCTCTCATGATAGTCTCAACTATATCTCTCCCAACTGCACCTGAGAATATGGCGAAATGAACCGCTTCTTCCTCATATGGGCTGACCTTGCCAACCTGAGACACATCATGGTGGAGATCCTGCAACATCATCTCTATGCCTGATTCAGACAGGTTCTCTGCCCCGCGCATGGCTTGAATAAACTCGTCTATATCGACAACTGCATATGACTTGGATATGCGGAACTTGTCCAGAGGATCTTCCCACATCGTCATTATGATTCACCGCTTGCCGACCGATCCGAGGGCAAGAGATGTATCATCAAACCTGTATGCGGCTTGTTCTTCGTCATTCACTTTGGTCCCACCCGTTGGTGCAGAGGCCCTGTCCGGGCTTGCTTGATTCCCTATCTTCGCATTGTGACCCAACTCAGGGGTCGCCTTCGTAACTTTCTCTATCAATTTGAGCATTCTCTCGACCTTGGATTTGAGGGATAGCAACTCCAGTCGAGTCAATCCTTTCTTCTTGGATATCGAGTCCTCCGACTTCATGAAGTCAGATCCCTGTGCCAACATGGACATCAAGGCATCCTTGCTCGCGCCGGTTCTCATATTGGTCCCCATGCGAGGAGAAGAGGGCATTTTCGTACCCATCCTCTGAGATCCACCGGATGGCATATCGCCGATGGTTATGCCTCTTGTGCCGCTTTCGGTGATGCCTGTGTCGGCAGATGACCTGTGTCTGGTTATGGCTCTGGGCAAGGCCCCTTGCAATCTCCTCATCTTCTCGTTTGCTAGTTTCCTCTGATATGCGACTGGATCCCTGATCCTGAGAGGTATCTTTCCGGGATTGGTGCTTCCTATCGTCCTAAGGGGAAGGGAGCGTATATTGGGTGCGAATGATTGTCTTGGCGAAGCACGGTCGAGTTGTCGGGCGACAGCCGATGCCCTTCTCTTCGTGGCCGATTTCGGTTGTCTGCCGCCCTTCGCCGCAAAGCCTTTCTTTCGTCCTCTTCTCTTTTTCTGTCGTCGTCGTTTTGCTTTGGATTTCCGCTCATCTTCATCACTCTCCTCGTCTTCCTCGTACTTCCTGCCTTTGTATTTCCTTCTTGCCTTCAACAGGTCAGATGCCGCCGTGTCGTGACTGGTCCTGATTGCCCCGCGAGATGGGTGGCCGTATGTTATGAATGGCGTGTCGCTTCTTACGGAGCCCACGTTCCTTCCTGCTGATATGGAGAGGCCGTTCGCTCCGATGTCAACGCCTAGACCTGATTCAAGCATTTTGTTCTCCTGTTCAAGCATGGGGTTATTGGCAAGAGTGTCGTTCGGGACTGCTGTCCTTATGTTGATGTGCCTGAGTCCGGGTATGAGTTCCCTCAATGCCATATCACGCCTCTTATTCTTATCCGACTGCTCTCTGCTGTCTTGATCTTCCCTTGTGGTTCTTCCATGATGGGAAAGACCGTCGTTGTCATCGTTGGGATTGGTTTGGAGATCGGGGTAGTTGCTCATCTCCCTAGGTTTGTGCCCGCCTGTGAACTCGGCTGTCCGAGGCCCTTTCCAGTCTGCTAGTCTGTTACCAGCCTCTGTCATCTGAACAACTCCTTGTCAGTCTCATAGTAGTTATGGGGCTTGGCGTACATGTCCCTCTTTGCCCTGACTCTGATATATTCTCGGTGGACTTCTGAGTATCCCTTAGTCAACTTGGTGGGAAGCGACTCATACCATATGCACAACATAGGCGTCTTGGCATATGCGTTTGCCATCTTTTTGAATGGTGTCCTCATGTTCTTGAGCGTCTTCAGGATCTCGATATAACCAGCGACTCCATCTCCCTCGTATCCTGCTACCTCAGACAATGATATGACCATCTTGCATTCCATGACTGCCGCCATGGCCTCATCTGCAAAATCATCTGCAAAGTCGAGGTGAAACGCATCGACGCTCTGCCTCCATGAATCTATTACGAAGTCAAGTGATTCTAGGAACAGAGAAAGGTCCATGGATGATATTATTTCTTTCTCATGCAAGATCTGAGCGTATCGCTCATCGTCTTTCAGCATGAGTTGGTGAATGGATAGGTGATTAGTCATCCTTCTAACACCCCTGCCTGTGCGAGGGCCTTTCTAAGGATTCTCCATTCTTCTGGTGACTTCTCCGCGAAATGAGCCTGTATGACTGTGATGACAGATACGGATGAACTCTTGTCGATGGACTCATACTTCTCCATCCACTTGGCCAACTCTGATAACGTCTCTCTAACCTCTCGGTGCAGTTTCACAGCGAGTTCGATGTCCTTGGGAGTGACGATCTCCGGCGCATCTATGAATTGTGCCTCTAGCCTGTCCAACTGCATGGAGAATATGTTGTCCAGCCTGTTCATATTCTTCTCTATCTTCTGAAGGGAATCATGAGTCGTTTTAATGACTGTGGGCAGCACCTCTATCTCAGCCGACGCCTTGATTAGAGGTTGTATGTGTTTTCTGATGTGGTTCTCGACAATTGAAGAATCGACATCCAACTCATATGCAAACTCCTCAACGGTCGCTCTTTCTTCGTATATCGCAGATTCTATCTCCGCCCTCTCTGGATGAGTGCATATAGGGCAGTCGGCATTGCTGGCATCATTATAATCACCAGAGTGCCTTCTCATATGTCTATGGGATGTACCGCTGGGCCAGCCCATATCCCGATCCAATATATCGCAGTCAGCCAAGCCGGTGCGTACTCTCTTCTCCAGTTCATCCCTCTCAGGATGCTGGCAGAAAGGACAGTTCGACCGTACCTTGCGTCCGCTCATGTTATACCGTCATATGTTCAATGGTTAATTGGTATTGCTATCATGGACACCAATCACTTCAGCGATTTTAGATGTATCCCGCAATACCCGTCTCTCTTCGCACGGCGCTTGCATCTTTTCTTTGTTGTGACGCTCACAGCCTTGCATCTTTCCTCGTCGTTTGGATTCCTATAACACTCAACACATAGGCCAGTATCATATTTATTCCTTCGACTATTCATCATTCCTCCGCATCTCGTACATCTTGGCATCTCTTTCCCATCCTTTACTCTCTTCCCTACCTTCTTGACGATCTTTTTTACATCGTCTAAATCGAAGTCGCCATCACCATCTTGGTCAAAGCGTCGGAGAATAGGGCTATGCACTATCGGTACTCTCAGGGGAGTTTGTCTCCCGCCCCCATAGGCGATGGGGGCATTACCGAAAGGAAGCGTATTGACGAACCGCTACTAAGAACGTCACGAAAAGCCCGATCATGAGAGCGGCTGTTATCTCTGGGCTCAATGTAGCGCCCTTCCACACCATGATTGCGAGTATGAGAAGGCCGAACGACATGATGAATATCATGGTGGCGCTCTCAACTAGGAGTTTGGTGGGACTGAACATCTGCATGGTTGTATGCATAGGGTTCAATCCTGTGAACTCGTCCCTTGTGGACTTGCTCACAGCACCGCCCCCCCTGCGTACTTGCTGCCCTGCAAGGCGGAACCTGCTATGCCGCCTAACAGCGATCCGAAGAATCCGGGTTGGTTCTGGGCCATCGCCATGGGGTTATGAGACATCAGGAGCATCTGAATCTGCTGATGGTTGTATTGGGAAGTCTGCTGACACGCCGATTGAAGTGTCTGGAGAGTCAGTCTGATGTTCTCTGGAGATAGGGTCGTCAGGTTCGTTGGAAGAGATGATGAGTCGAAGGTGAACACCTTGCCGTCATCGTCCTTAAACTGCGCATTGGCGAAGAAGTCCTTCATGGACAGAGTTATGATTTCACCGAGGAGATCGAGAAGGTATCCCATGTTGTTGCCTGCGATGAAAGCAGCGACTGGATCTGTGTGATTCAATAATTTGGCCGTAGCCATTACTGGATCGTTAGCCATGCCAGCCATCATAGGATTCTGCTGCTGCATTGCCATCATCATCGGATCCTGACCCATCTGACCCATCTGACCCATCATCGGCTGTTGTCCTTGTTGCGCTACACCATATCCAGCCATTGGATTCGGAGAACCGAATGTCTGTGTCGGTTGATCGTTATTTCTGCTAAACCATCCCATTATCTCACCTTCATCATACCTGCGGTTGCGTCTGGTTAGCACCTTGTATTGGTGGTGGCTGTGCAACAGCAGGATTTGGTATTTGTGTAGGCATACGAGATGGAGGAACTCCTATCGTGGCTTGTTGAGTGGCAATGTCTTGTAATTGCAACGCCCTCAAATCGAAGGTTATCGATACTATGTCGGCAACGCCAGTTATCGGGTTGGCGTGTTGAGTGAGAGTTATCCCCTTTTTGTGCTGGCTGTCCTGATAGACCATCTTGAAGAAAGGCTCGTATTTCGTCAGCGACTCCACGCTTGAACGATTGACGGGGCTCTTTGAACCGCCACCGAACATACTAGGAACCCTGAGGAACTTGGTCCCCTTGCTCACCGATCTTGTTATGCCGTCGCTTTCCAATTCCTGTTCTTGGATCAATGATTTCAGTGTGTGGAATATATGCAAGTGTGCTGGACACAACGTGCTGTTCATTTGATCACCATGGTCGCCATGCGTCCTCGCATGTGGTTTCTGGGCATTGCCTGTGTCTTCATCGAACCAATAAATGTCGGCAAGAGATAGATTCAGGTCGTCGTCGTATATCTGTGCGTAGGCATTATCGCCCTCTAGGAATCTTCTGACATCCACTCCGCAGCAAGCGCATTCATACGCGGCATTGTACCTGTATATCTTGAAGAATCCCAGATTGTAGTTAGGAGGCCTCAATGCCCTCCTGAGCATCTTTATATTCTTCTTTCTGGCCTTTCTTGGGTTCTTTGGATTCGATTTGAGTTTTATCTCAACGGTAGGCACAAGTGCTTGCTCTTTGCCGTCCATCGTTCCCTGCGAACCCGCACTTGCCATTTCTGCTCTTTGTTGCGCCTTCAACATCTGAAACGATATCCCGCTTTCAGCGGCTAATTGACGCAATTGATCGTCATTTAACCCTGAAAGGCTGATACCGCCACCCGTGAAAGGGATGGTCGGAATATAGTTCATCACAGTCCTCGCACCCCTATCAACTGTATTAACATTATTATATTTCACAGTAATTCAAGCAGTCCTATGAAAGTCTGCGGTACTCTCATCCCCGTTTGAGCGGATATCGCGTCAACCTCTGCTCTTATTCCTGCTTTCCTGAGAACTCTCAACTGCTCTCTGAACGGCCTCACCACAGGATGCTCCCTCTGAAGATCATGATCCCACAGATTTTGAGCCATGGGATTCCACCATCTATCCATCTTGTTGACGAGCAAGCAGAATATCTGAGGCTTGTAATCCGACCTCGATGCCCTTTTCGCCTTTCTGGATATCTCTTTGCTGACATTCTTCTTAGTCAGGTTATCAACAAGATACTGCATTGAAGCCACAGCCTCTTGAGTGAATTGAGGAGAGTAATCGACAGATGTCATATCCGCCCTGTTATCAACCATGAAGATAACTATGTTCACCTTACGCCCGAACATATCATCGACCCAGAGATTCCTGAATTGAGATTGCCCTGCTATGTCTGAGTTTGATATCGGATGTCGCTCCTTTTTCCATTTTATCTCCTTTCTATGCGCCTTGGGAAGTATTGGCCGCCCGTAAGAGTCAACTGGATGCGTGGTTCTGAATGCCTCAGGTATCGTCTCTATGTCTCCGGGTACAGTCAGATACTGATCCAAGGTCGTCTTTCCAGTCATACTAGGGCCGTATATGCCTATCTTATACGGTCTAAATGTACGATAGACTCTTCGGATTGTGTTGTATCCCAAGATGGCAATGTGACCTGCGAGCAGGGTGCTACTCATGCGACATCACACTAGCGTGTTGATCCAATCCCATATATCGCTTGGCGTTAAATCGCCGATCTCCTCAAGAAAGAAGAGAGATAGGAACGTAACCGAGACTCCAAACAATAGGGCAAAGATAGTCCTGACCCAACCTGCAATACGCTCTAATTTACGCTCGTATGAATTCTCAGCGAGTATCTGCGACATGGCCTCCGCTTGTCGTTCTTGACGGGTCGTGAACGGCCACATCGAGCATCACCCATCTATTCCGGCTTGTCCTCATTGTATTGAGTGTTCTGCATGTTGGGGACGCCGAAGATCTGCTCTCCGTTAGCATTCATTTGACTCTGCATGTCTTGATAATACTGTGACTTCTGAGCCCTTCTAGCCTGCATCTGCATCTGCTGCCTGAACCACTTGTCGTACCTCGACTCCTGTGAGAACTCGGCCCTCATGGCAAGTGAGTCCCTGACTCCTCCGACTTGGAAGAGAACCATGGATGCACATAGGAAACCGAATGCTATGAGTCCGTATTGAAGGCCCATCTCTCCGGGTGTCGCATTGGGCAGATACCAGTTCATGTGCGATATGGATACAGCCACGCCGGTCAAGAGTGCCTGCCACAGCAGCATGGCGATCAGGTTCACATCGACCCTGTTCGTCTCGTTGGCCCATGGTGGCGGCGCGTTAAAGTTCGGCGGTTGTTGCATTGGCGGCATCATTGGTTTGTTTGTCACATCACTCACCCTTGTCGAGATGACGGAAGTATTGCTCTATCGCATAATTAAGATATGAGGATTTAGACTCGCGTCCTCTTCTCTTTTCCATCAAATGCCATAAATCATCACGCAAAATTATCGAAACGTGCTTCCCCATCGGAACTATGGCAGTTGTGAGAGGCTTATCACTGTTGGCATTATTCACAGGCTTGGAAGGTCATCCATGGATTCTGGCATCATAGGTAGTGGCATACGACCACCGGGAGTCCCTCTCTCCTGTATCCTCTGAGTTCTTCTGATGTTGGTTCTCAACTTGGTGTTAGCAGCCATCATCCTCTCCTCAGGGGACAACTCATTATGCATCACAGCGGACCCATGCCCTGAGTAGTCAACCCATTTGATGCTAGGATCCCAACATGCATCGCAATGATGGTGGGCGCAGGTTCCCTCGTCCAACTTCTGACCTGCTGCTGGACATGACCATACCTCATCTGGATGACTTCCTTTGTGCGATGCGTTGACTGTGGAGTATGTTATGTTTGGATGCTGTCCGAGTTTCGTCATCAGAGAATGCTCATGAGGTGCTGTCTTACGCATAAGTTGGGATAAGCGAAGGGAAACATTGTCAGGTATGGCTTGAGATGGATCTGCGAACGCCTTCATATATCTATCAACAGCCTTCCACTCTCTTGTTGGGATCCAGAACTTCTTGTGAGGATATGCTCTTGCCATATCCATCAACATAGCAAGGTGATGCTCATTTTGAATATCCCCTGCTGCATTAATGCGTAAGTGGTGCTTACCCTCGCCATCATCATGCAGACCTATCTGATGGTGAAGCGCCGCTGCGTATTTCAAGGGGTTTTGCATACCAAGAAGATTCCTCGTTCTATGACGCTCGCCCGAATCGTATCTCATGTGCTGTATAGAATCGACATAGCAACCCTCACATGTGCTTCCCTCGACATCCTTGAGTATATTGCCGACAGGACAGGCCCATGTCGGAGTGTCTTCACTGCCCCCATACATCTTTGACGTAAGGGTCAAACCATGATCTGATGTCGTATTCCATCCCTTTATTCTGTTGGATGTGACATAATTCCTGAGTGCGTTGACTGATGGACGATCTCCAGTGTAACCCGTCTCAGCAGCATGATACCTCTCAAGGAGAGTCTGTCCTCCGGGACCAGTGAAGGAGATTCCCTTTGAGGCGATTCCAGTTAACGGATACTTGGTAAGCCCAGATCTAACGTCATCCAAAGCAGCGGCAAATATAGAATCCTCTTGAACTGGCCTCCTTCTCAGTTCAGTCACCTTTCCTTTGCCACGAAAATCATCTGCTCCTCTTGGCTTCGCCCAAAGTTGCAGAGGGTTGCCTTGGAGATTCTGCTCAGACTCTATGTAATCCCAAACCTCGTCAGCAGACTTCACCACCAATCCGGTTTCCTCAAGGACTTGCTGACTAATGGGGTCGTGCAGAGGAGTCCTGCACCGCCTGCAATACAGATGGTGGTTGTCATGATGCCACAGCGAGTTCTCAGGAACCGCTCGGACCATGGATCAGAACCTCAAGTTGCAGAGAGGGGATGAAGGGGGAAATGATAGGATGAAGCCCAGCCAAGTGTGACGCATGATGAATATGGCCTCCCCTCCCTGCATATTATGTTATGCAGGACAATCGTATTTATTCTGTGGGATCTTCATTCACTTTCCTGCGAGCCCTTTCGATGTGTTTCATCTGGGCTTTAGGGTCTTTCTTTTTGCGTTCTGGCATCCGTCCATCGTCATGAACCATGTATGGGTCCGATGGCTGTGCCATTCGGTCTGTCCTTGAGTATGGAGTGGACGGTTTCAGATTGGCATAGGGAACCACGTCAAATGCATCATCATCTTCCTTGACGACTCGCCAAGCGGCGTCGAATGCAGATGGTTCAGACATGTCGGTCAGCCATCCTTCCTAGTATATACTGGTATCCGAGGTAAATCACCAGACTGCCATAAATCAAACTGACTAGAATGATTGGAATCATAATTAATCATCAACAGTATCAGTAGTAATCATCGAAATCATCGGATTCGTCACCCATACTTTCAGCCCGTGTGTGCAAATCAGATATTTCCATTTCAAGATCCCTGTGACCTGCCTCGTCTGCGTGAGATATGGCCATGCTGAGATGTCTGAGCATTTCTGCGTGATGATCAATAGCCTTGTAGGGAGGCCCATCGTTCTTCGTGATGTCCCACGCCTTGGAGAATACGTCCGACATGAATGTCCTATGAAATCAATTGTTTATGATTACTTCGGGAGACAAGTGCAACCAGAGTCGTCTAGTCCGGTCCATCCGCAGTAGCAGGGCTCGCATTCATCGGGTTGAGGTTGTTCTGGCATGGTGTCCCATGTTCCAATCTACTTTTTTAGATCTCTCTATCATATCGGCTCGATACATGCATCTGTATCATGACGCAGATAAACACCACATTGGCATATAGGATGAGCATGGTTGATACCTCGATTCCCTTCTGATCGGTGATGAAGAATGTCATCATCATGGTGTATGTCATCAATAGCGCGATGACCATGAATGATGATACGTTGTATCCGATGGTTCCGAACCTCATCAGTTCAACCTCAGGAGAGTCATCAGAGTGGACATGAACTTGTTGGTTGACGGAGTTTCGACTATAATATCCTCAGAGATTTCATTCGCCCACTCATTGAACCATTGGCAATTCCTGTCCACGGTGTAGAAACTACACCGATCCTAATTTAATGTTGGCATGACAGGCGTGTCATCAGTAGGAAATCAGGGCCATATCGATTTCATCAGAATCCTAGCCTCTGCCCATGAGGTGACGGGGAAGAACCTCCTCCTATCGGATACCGCATTGCGAACGAACCTAGATGCCCGTGTCAGTGATCTCAAGTTGATATCGCCTATATCATGACCGTTCTTCAGTGCCCATGATATCAATACCTCTGTGGATAGGTTGCTGCCAGACCCATCGACATACGGGCATCCCCCAAGACCGGCTATGCTGCTGTCGAACTCCTTGACGCCCATTGCGTATGCCAGAGACAGGAATGTATCGATATGAGTCTGCGGCCTCGCATGGGACAAGTGGAAGTGGAGCGCCAGATTGTCTATCCCCAATGTCCGAGAAAGCCTGATGCTATCTGCTAGAGACATCGTGTCAACAGTGCCGTCTGTGTCGGCGAGAACGACCGTCGATGCGATCATGTTGGCCCATGATAGGCATTCTGCTATCGACTCGCCCGGATTCAACTCGGTGAAGGCACATGAGACATACGCCCTGACATTATGCCTCGGTATGTCTTTGAGCATCTCCTCGTACATCATCATGGAATCATGCATGTCCTTGCCGAGGTTGTGATGGTTGAATCTCTGAACCGGGCTTAGAACTATGTTGAAATTCCTGACCCCGGCTTGAAGGGCATCCCTCATTCCCCTCTCATTCATGACAAGCAGGGAGTATCGTGCATCAGGATGCATTTCTGACAGCGTTTCATACACCTCTGCGCTGTTGGCCATGGTAGGGAGCCTATTCGGGTTCACCATGCTGCCCACCTCGATGCTGTCTATGCCAGCGTCGTGGAGAAGGCTGACCATCTTCACCCTGTCCTCGACTGATATTATCTTTGACAGGCCCTGCAAACCATCGCGGGGACCTACTTCATACAGTCGAATCACGGTGCGTCATAGGGATCTAGGGACAATCCTATTTGTTGGTTGCCTGTCCGACCCCCATGATCCGAGATGGTTTCATGGATATCGTGAGGAGGGCGGCGATGGACATGGCCATCAGCCTGATGCTAGGATTGGGGCTTCTCGGCCTGATTATCGTCTTCGCTCTGTCGAACTAGGGTATCTGAGCAACTCGCTCCTGTCTATCCTCGTCATATCATCTGGTAGGTCCCTTCCGAGTATGTTCGCCCAGAATGGGAGTGAGTCACTGTTTAAGGCGGCGCTCTGCGTCACCAGCCCCTTGCCGCCCCTTCTCTCTTGTATCTCGTTCATCAAATCATATATGGCGCTTGCAACGCCCCTTCTCCTAGTGTCGTCACTCACCCTGACGTTCAGGGGGTATGTGGTCCCAACAGGTGGAAGACCGACATGGCGATAGGCACTCTGCATAGCAAGATCCTTTGATTTATCATCGACTTCAGCGAACCGTCCGAGGGCGACCCTTCCTCCCTTACCGGGAGCAAGGACATCTATGTCAGTCTGCTCAGGAAAATCACGATGCTCTCTCCAGTTCCTTGCTACCATGCCGTATCTGCCGCCAGTCTTCGGATCTATGAAATCGGCACTGAAGCCACCGCGATCATCCTCCACGATGCTGTCGTAGTCCAATGGCATCTTGGATACGGCCCATGCGGCGTCGAAGATACCCGACATGGGATCACACCTTCCGTATAGAATTCCACGCTGTGTCGAATTTATCCTCGGAGGCATACTTCATCGGATCGAACTTCGATCCGAACGGACCTTTTGGATATCTCATCCTCATTTGTGCATCCACGGTCTTCTCGGCTAGGCGATCAATCCTCTCTTGAGTGAGCGCGTCCTTCTCCTCCTGACTCATGTTCTTGCCAGTATATTGTGAATCAAGAGGTTCTCGTCGCGTCTCAGTCTGATAGTCCTCATTGGCCTCCCTCATATCGTCATTGGCCTGATTGATGGCATCTTTCTCTTGCATATCATAGTTCTCTAAACAATCTCTGCATATGTTGCCTGCACTCTCATTCATGGACGTGGCGAAACTCATATGCTCATCCGCTAGTTGTGCCCTCGTCTGAGGGACCCCAACGTGGAATCCAGAGTCATGACCATCCACGACCTTCTCATCGGCCCATTCATCGTAGTTCGCGCCGGAGTGCCCCTCGCTCATGCAATCGGGACAGAGGACCTCTTGACAGCCGTTGCACTCATAGGCCTCGCCTCCAGTCGATTCCCCGCACTTGTCGCAATACTCCTCAAACTTCGTGAGTTTCCATGCCGTGTCGAAGATGGCATCAGCAGATCTGTTGAGTTCCGTGAAGTCCCGTGTGCCGAATTTCCTCCGTGACCTCTCGCGTTCCTCCTCCTCCTCCTTGGTCCGCTCCTCAGGAGGTTTAGGGGTCTTGTTCTTGAGAGAGCCCATGCTGATCGTGTCTCCTATGATTCCCATCGTTTCTAACGATTACTACAACTCATCGTCGTATATGACCTTCCAAGACGGCCCCTTGCCCTCATAGTCCAACCATTCTCTGATTAGTCTGTTGACCTGTTCCGTCATGCTGTCATCGCCAACGTCTGGCACTAGACGACCCATGCCCGGAACCATCTCCCGACCATATATGTAAGAGGAAGGGATCTGCGTCCTCCCTCTCCTCATGTATCCTCCGATGCTCCATGGACTCGCCTCGCCACCATTGCTGAAAAGCGCGGTATCTCTATTGAATTTCGGGCTCATCGGGAAGGGATGGTCATGATTGGTTCTTACACTATTCACAAAGGAGCCTGCAAAGGGCACATACGGCGCTCCTAACTTGTCCAAGGCCAACAGTCTGTGTCTCCCCTCATAGGCATTCAAACCACTTTGATTCACCTCAAAACTAGGATCCATCCTGCCAGTTCTCTGGATGAATCGATCAGGATTGTAGCCCTCCTCCATTATCGACTCGGCCAATGAGTCAACGTCGTAACCGTGGTCGCCTATGTTTCTCCTTAGAACCTCAAGATACTCCTCTGCTCCAAGTTCTCTAGGATTCAGGAAAGAGTCGTTGGTAGGAGGTATGGTGCTAACCGCAAAGTCCGTGGGAACGAAGTCAGTGAAGAATTTGGCGGCATCCAAATCACCCATGCCCGTCGTCTGTGCGAGCAGGGGCGCGTATATCTCGTCCCACATGCCCGTATCGGCCTTGGCAACCTCCCAAGCGGCATCGAAGGCAGTCATTCTCCCCGCCTCCTTAGATTTTCTATCAGATTCGCAAGATTTCCGCCCTTTAACCCCGACACCACTGACAGATCCCATTCGGGGTTCTCAAATCCCATGTCGAAATAATCATCCGTGGTATCCCGTTGAATGTTATCGTAATCCATACTCGGCCTAGTTCCAAAGATACGCTCCCATTCATCGTGATCGAAGTCGGGGTCAAGGAACTCCAGATTCATGAGATTCTCATAATTGGTCGAGCCGTTGCTCTCATATGGCTCGCCCTCATCGAAATGCTCGCTTTCACGCAGTCTTTGAATCATGTCTGCCAATTCGTTATCCGGCATCTTTTCAGGATATATCCCGTCGTTCTCCAAATCACCACCTATTTCCCCTGATTCGATATCTCCGTATTCATCTTTGAAAGCAACACGCCGTAAGGCCAATGCACGATCTATCAAATCATACGGCATGTAATCTGTATCAGCAGGCAAGAAAATATCATGTTTGCCGGGGTCATATGAATACAATTCAGGGATCGAATCCCTAGCATCTATCTTATTGTCCCCAGCCCAATCGTATCTCGTCCCAAATAATGCGTAAGCCAACGCCTTGTCCTTGTGAGGCGTCCAATACCCTGTATCTCTCATGCCTGCTCGTCGTCCCTGATATACGGGGCCGTGAACGGACAGGCCATCGATGAAGTCCTCATGGCCGGAATCCAAATGAATGGGCATCTTGACCAATTGCCAAGCGTCGTCGAAGGAGGTCATTGCATGTCCTCCGTATCATCATCCAAGCCTAAGAGATCCGATAAACTCATGGCTGGTTTATCTCTAACCCTGAGAGGGCCCCTTTCTCTTATCCTCACCTTGTCAGGATCTCCTCGGACTAGCACCAGCCTCTCTGGAGGTATGGTGTCGAATGTGTTCAACTCATCCCACCCTTTGTTTTCAGGGTATCTCTGCGTCAGTCCGAGTTCCTCCTCCGTACCGCGAATTCCGAATACGTGGTCCCCATACCCTCTAGCAGTCTTCATATCCCTCGCAACAGCGACTGTGGGCTTTTTGAACTGTGCTGGTCCCTCCCAGAAACCACTGAGCGTCTCGTCGTGAGGCTTTATCCCTTGCCTTCCTATCCGATCAGCGTTGAACTGCTCGGTCCCATGATAGAAATTGACACGGCCCAATGGATGCTCCTTCGGGCCGAATACCTCTTCCTTGAGCAGTGCCCACGCTTGGTCAAATGCTGTCATTGCATGTCCTCCATGAACGGGAACGGCATTATCGGGAACATGGACTCCTCAGTGGGCTTGGAGAATGGTGCGAGCGCCTCTATCATGTCCGCCACAGGACCGTAGTCATTGATATCGTCGGGGATCTCAGGCTTCACGTCGGGCTGCATCTGATACTCCAACTCCTCGTTCCTGCCCTGCCTCCACTCCATCTCATTGGCCCAGCAGTTCCGACACAGGTCTATGGCCGAGTATCCTGAATTAGGACCATAGTCGCCGGGCTCGCTCAGGCGCAACTCCGCGACGAGGGCATCCTCGCCACAATTGTCACACTGTCCCGTCCGTGGGGCCACCACGTCCATCTTGGCGATGTCCCATGCTCGGTCAAATGCGGTCATCCCAAATCACCTCTGAGCCTCCATCTCGGCTCCTCGTCATCCTCCATGTCCTCATAGATGCTCTGCCAGAGTCTGCTTCCGGCTTCTGTTTGATCAGATGAAGGGACAAGCACCGCTTTGTTGCCCCCGTCCCGCCTGTCCAAGATGTAGGAGGCCAAGTCATAGAGCGCAGAGGCATATCCTCTTCTCTGATACTCATCATCGGTATTGACTCCACTAGCCGCGTATTCTGTCGGTGTGCCTTCGGGTTCATTGTCCATATCCCGCTCAGTGAACATGGCTCTTGCCCTTGGATGCAGTCTGTATAACGTGTCATATTGAGGGTCATCCTCTTCCTCTATCTCAACGCTCAACACCCCTACGTCTTGCGTCCTCTCTCTGGGGGCAAAGGCTGCATTAATCGGCAGTCT
>Ga0181413_1000250_pt1 | contig 16497 bp, 22 predicted proteins | sample 36SPOviralmetaG_FD_130111 | JGI IMG/M metagenome (GOLD analysis project Ga0181413, IMG submission 130111) | Marine viral communities from the oligotrophic San Pedro Time Series (SPOT) site, San Pedro Channel, CA, USA - 36 SPOT_SRF_2012-09-28 | ecosystem: Environmental > Aquatic > Marine > Strait... | reverse complement strand
GTGAAGCTTATATTACAACAAAAAATCAGCCTTATATTAAAAATAACCCTAAAAATAAATTTTTAAAATTAAAAAGTATTGATGCATTTCAACATATCCCTAATAATTCATTAGATTGGGTTTTTATAGACGGAGACCATTCTTATAAAGGGGTATCATTAGATTTAGAGGGGGTTTTACCTAAAATGAAACCCAACAGTATAATTTTTGGGGATGATTTAACATGGGATAAAAAATACCATAAAAATGAAGAATTAGTAGAATCTAAATATGGTCATTATTCTACAGTAAAAGCATTACATAAATTTCAACAAAATCACCTTAATATAATTGAATCTTTAGAATTAAGTCCTGATTTAGTTAACCCTTCAAAAACAATTTTATCAGGTATTGGTAGGGAAAATGGTAGTTGGGTATCAATAAAAATAAAAAACGTATTAAATAAACTTGCTCCCTATAAATTAAATAAACATATTGGTACATCACAAGATATTTGGTTATTAAAAATAAATAAAAATTTAAAACATGAATAATATAATCTTTATAGTAAATATAGGGGGTGGTGATGATAGAAATAAACCATACCATTATAGTATAAAAAGCTGGAAAAGTTGGGCAGATAAAAATAATGCAGAATTATTTGTACTAACAGAAAAAGTCTATGAAAGTGATTATATGCATTTAAACTGGCATAAATCATTAGCGTTAAAATTATTAAAAGAAAATAACATAGAGTACGATCAAGTATTGATAGTAGATGCAGACACAATAGTACATCCAGATTGCCCTAATTTTTTTGAAGAAACAGAAGGTAAATTATGTGGTGTAGTTAATGAAGGTTGTTATGAGTGGGTAACTAGAAGTATAGAAAACTATGGTGATTATATATTTCCTAAAATACCAAAAATTAAACCTTGGGAGTATTTTAATAGTGGTTTTATTATAGCTAATAAAACACATGAAGAGTTTTTTGATAATGTACTTCAATATTATCATGATAACGTAGATAAATTTATACATGCTAAAAGTTTTTATGTGGGCAACGATCAAACACCCCTTAATTATTTTACTAAAAAATTTAATGTAGAAACTAAATTATTACCAAGTTGTTATAATTTACAAGACATGGCTAGAAAAAATCTATTTACATTAGGGTATAAAGAATGGTCAAAAGACCCACTGTTCATTAAAGCAGGTTGGGTTTACCATTTTAACGCTATACCCGCTAATATGGGGGATGTAGCGTATTGGATGGAGTATACTTACAATAAACTATATTTAAATAAATGAAAGTAGCATTTTTCACAGAAGGAGGATATCAAGGTAAAGTACCTAAAAATAACCCAAACATGAGAACAGATATGGCTTGGGTTCATGCATTAGATGCCGACCATTATCCAATATATTTAATAGGACAATTACCAAGTGATTCCTATGATTTAGGTATAGCTATTTTACCTAAAATAAAAGATAAAATAAGACAATTAGATATAGCCACAGAAATGAATCGTATTTGTAAAGTATCTTCTGTAATGCAAGAAAGCAATTATTTTATGTGGCAAGATGAATCTATAGAGGATCAAATATGGTATTTAAATACTTTATCTGGTGTTGATTTTATGTTTACTCATAACAATATAGATAAGGAATACTATAGTGGGTTATTAAATAAACCATGTGAAAAATTGCCATCAGTAATGATTACTGATTTTGTTAAAACAAGTGATAAAAAAATAGATGCCGTTGCTATAGGAGGTAATTTAGTAGCTGCTTATAGAGGTATTGACTCATATATGGTGGCTAGAGAATTAGATTTACCCATACATGCTATATCATCAGGAAGAAGAAAACCAAATGAAGAATCATTAGGAATAACACACATACCTTGGACTACATGGTTGGGGTGGATGGAACAATTATCCCAATTTAGATATGGTGTTCAATTTGGAATTGGTGGTGCAGGTTCGTTTAACTTAAATTGTGCTTATTTAGGTATTCCTTGTATTGGTTTAAAAGAATTAGAATCACAAAATCTATGTTTTCCAGATTTATCTATTGGGGATGTTGATTTAAAAAAGGGAAAAGAACTCATTCTTAAACTTAAAAATAACCAAGATTTTTATAATCATTGTTCTAAAACCGCTCAAGAAAACTATATAAAACATTTTGCTGTTAATAAATTTTATACTACAGTAAAAAACATATATAAAAAGTATTCAAATGAACACTAACGAATGGTATAATAGTAAGTTAGAACAATTTGGTGAAAATGATTTTAGATCATTAAATTGGGGGGATAAAGAAGGTAAATCAGCCAAAGCTCGTTATCAACAAATGTTTGAACAATATGATTGGTCAGATAAAAAAGTATTAGAGATAGGTTGTGGTTGGGGATCATTTTTCGATTTTGGTTTTACATGTAGTGGCTATTATGGAATAGATATTAATCCTAAAATAGTAGATATAGCTAACAAAAAATACCCAGATGAAATATTTAGAGTAGAAGATATATCTAAATTAAAACCAACAACCCGAGCATTCGATGTAGCTATATCAAGTGGGGTAGCAGGTAATAGACAAGGACCCGCAGATACCCCTGATAAACTAATGCATTATTTAAATTTTATGTTTAATACAGCTAATACCGTTATAGTTAATTTTCCTAGTAATAGAGCAAATATACGCTCTAAAGGTGTTGAATATTTTTCACCTGAATATATAGTATCACAAGCACTTATTTTAACAAACAACATACAATTAATTCACAAAAATCAATCAGATTTTTTACTAATTTTAAAACACAATGAATAAAGATTTACACGTATTATGCGCTCATTTAGATGATTTTGAAATTTCATGTAATGGTTATATTTTTAAACACCATAAACAATATGAAAATATTTATATTCATGTAGCTACAAATAATGATCATAAAGAACCCATTACTTTAGAAAATTTAGAAGAACTAAATATAGAACTCTTAGATCGTCCTTTAATTTATAAACAACATAATTTTCATTCTACTAGATTAAGAAATGAAATGGATGATTTAAAAAATTCAGTATATACTAGTATTGATTTTAAAAGAAACTTTGATATATTATCTCATGATTCAAACGACTTACACACAGATCATCAAGTATGTTATGAAATTATGATGGGACTACTTAAATTAAGCGATAGATTTGTTACTTATTATTCACCTAGTTCATTAAATTTTGAACCTAATTATTTTATTGAGTTAAATAAAAACCAATGGAATTTTAAAAATAAAACTATAGGAAAATATGATATAGAAAAAGATCAATCGTATACAAAAGTAGGCTATTATTTAAATGAACACTGGAATATAGGAATGGCTTATGTAATGGAAAATTGCGCTAAGTATAAGTCAGAATACTATGATATTTATAAAATTAAAAAATGGACAACTAATGGTGAGGACTGAATTTAATAAAATATGGTCAAATTATTTTCATAAAGAATATGCTACATTAGTAGAAAATGGCAAAACAGCTATATTTGAGGCATTAAAAATTTTAAATAGTGAACATGTAGCCTTACCTACATATACTTGCCATAGAGTGCTCCAAGCATGTTTAGATGCGGGTGTTACTCCTTACATAGTAGATTGTGGTTTAGATTTACAAATTGATATAAGTAAAATTCCTATAGAAGTAGATACTGTTATAGTACCTCATATGTTTGGTATCCAAGCAGATGTAAAATCTTTAAGTGGTTTTAGAGTTATTGAAGATTGTTCCCAATGTATTGGGTTACCTGATTTAGGTAAATATTCAGATATAGTAATAGCATCCACAGGACCTACAAAATGGTTAAATGTAGGAGAAGATAAAGAGAAGGGGGGAGGAATTATAGCCCATAATAGTCCTTTTTATAAAGAAAGTTTATATAATGAAAATATTGCAAAAAAATTAAATCAAATGTATCTTGAGATACCTAATATACTAGAATCAAGAATTAATAAAGCAAGTGAATTTATAAACGCGGGTATAGATTTAATAGGAAGTGATCAACCAAATGCATGGTTAAGAGCATTATACTTTGGCTCCCAGAAAAGAATTCCATATACTCCCCTCCATGATCAATATCCAGGATTTAGTTGTCCTGTAGTAGACAGTTATAAAAATAAATTAGATTGGATTTCAATATTTCCTTAGTATGTTAAAATCACCAGTATTAGTAGCACATCAACCGGAATATTTTCCTTGGTTAGGTTTTATAGCTAAAGCCCAACTAGCGGATGTATATTATATTGTAGATACAGTTCAGTACATGAAAGAACATTGGCATAGTAGAAATAAAATTAGAAAAAAAGATGGGTGGTTATGGATTAACACTCCTGTCTTACAGTCTAAATCTAAAATACTTATGTGGCCTGAAGCTAAAATAGATAATACTAAACCTTGGAAACGTAAACAATTAAGTTCAATTCAAATGTGTTATTCCAGAGCTAAATATTATAAAGAAATATACGCTGAATTAGAAGAAATATATTCTAAAGACTATGAATACTTAATTGATTTTAATGAGCAAATTATAAAATACGCATTTAAAAAGTTTAATATTAATATTCCTGTATACAAAACTTCTGAATTAATAAAAGAAGGACATAATATATCAGGTGTTAAAACAGATTTAATTTTAAATATGTGTAAAGCAGCTAATGCTAAAACTTTTATTTTTGGACAAGATGGAAAAACATATATAGAAGAAGATAAATTTAAACAATCAGGTGTTGAATATAAATTTCAAAATTTTAAACACCCTACATATAAACAAAGATATCCAGAATTTGAATCACATATGTCATTTATTGACTTATTATTTAATCATGGAAATAACTCAATAGAAATACTAAAACAAATATGAAGATAAGTTTAATACAACCAGGTAGAAATAATCTTAAGTACCTAAAATGGTCTTATGATTCAATAAGAAAAAATCAAGGCAATCATGACGTACAAATTTGTGTAGCAGATGATGCTAGTACAGATGGTACATGGGATTGGTGTTTAGAAATGATGGATAAAGATCCTAATTTTAACGCAATTAAAAATGATACAGGTAAACGTTTAGGTCATACTATATTATATGATAGATTAGTTAATGAAGTAGCTAAACATGATGTGTGTATGATTTATCACGCAGACATGTATTTATGTCCTGGAGCATTAGACGCAATAGAAGAATACCTTACAGAAAAAACAATAGTATCACTTACTAGAATTGAACCCCCATTACATCCTGATGGTCCCGAAAAGTTATTAATGGGCTTTGGAGTTGAACCTGAAGAATTTAATGAAGAAGGTTTACTAGAATATGTTAAAAAACTTCCAATGACTAAAACAACTGAAGGTATATTTGCACCTTGGGCATTTTATAAAAAAGATTTTCAAGAAATAGGAGGACATGATCCCCTATATGCACCACAATCTAAAGAAGATAGTGATATATTTAATCGTTTTCAACTAAACGGAATTAAATTTATACAAACATGGGAAGGGTGTGTTTATCATATGACTTGTAGAGGTAGTAGAAGAAATACAGTTGATAAAGCTAAAAATATATATGAAGATTCACCTGAATGGTTAGAACAAAATATGAGATCAACTCGTAATTTTATTCGTAAGTGGGGTCATTTTGTTAAACACGATACTTTAATGAAACCAATTATACCTCCTAAATATGATGTAGGTTTTATAGTAAATAACTGTAATCATGAGTTATTAAGTGCTTTAGAACCATGGTGTAGTACAATATACACTAATTGTAATATTCAAGATTATATCAAAACTGAACAACATAATACTACTATGGATCTATATGAAAGAGTAAAACCATATGACAATGAAAAAAATAATGAAATTTTAGTTACAATAGATGGTAATAAATTTACACAACAAGATTTTCAATATATTCAGCAATTATCTGAAATACTAGCCGATAGTGGTGAACCAGCATTTCATGGTGAATTAGGAAATATTACGATTGAAATATTTGAGGAAATGAATACGTACGAAAAAGACTTAATAATATGTTAGCAGAAAGATTCAATTTATTTGAATATAGAGGTAACTGGAAATATCCAGATCCTTTAATAATTCAACCAAACATGTTACCTAATAAAGACGGAGATAATATTAACGGTCCTTCTTTAATAAAAGTACCTAATTGGGTTAAAAATCCATTAGGTAAATATTATTTATATTTTTCACACCATGATGGAAAGTATATTAGAATGGCTTATTCTAATAATGTTGAAGGACCTTACACTGTACATTTAGAAGGAACTCTTAAATTAGAAGATACACCAGGTAAAGATCATATAGCAAGCCCTGACGTACACATAGATAATGATAAACAAGAAATTATAATGTATTATCATACGCCTTATGATGATTGGCAATATACTTTTAAATCAACATCTAAAGATGGACTTAATTTTAAATCCGAAAAAGATAATTTAGGTTTATTTTATTTTAGAGTATTTAAATGGAATGATAGAACATTTAGTATAGCTAAAAATAGAAACACATCAGGTATATCATATGAACTTATTAATGATAAATGGGTAGAACAAAAAACCAATTTTATACCTAATATGCGTCATGCTGCTGTGTTAGTTGAAGATAATAAAGTGTATGTGTTTTATTCAGTTGTAGGTGAAGCTCCTGAATCAATATATTGTAGTGAAGTTAATATAGACAATGATTGGGAATTAATTAATACAGAAGTAATTTTAAAACCAACATATAATTATGAAGGTAGTGATATACCTTTAAGACCATCTAGTTTTGGTAGTGGTATAGGAAATGAATTAAGAGATCCTTGTGTGTTTGTTGAAGAAGATAAAAAATATTTATTATACACTGTAGCGGGTGAAGCAGGTATAGCCATAACTAAGTTATATAATACACCTACTGATCTTAAAAAATATAAAATATGGGGTATGAGAAGAGTGGGTAACCATGCTATTACAGAATGGATATCAAAACACTTTACTAAAACACTTCATAATAATGATATTATACAAAATAAACCTTGGCTTATAAAAACCTATGGTGAAGGAAATTTAATTGATTGTCATATAGATTCATATGAAGATTTTGCACCTAAACATATAGATAAAAACACTATTATATTATTAAGAGACTGGTATAATATGTCTTCGTCTAGATTAATAAGTGGTAGAGGTTGGAAAAACAGTTGTAGACATGATAATCAACATGGTTATACTAGAAGTTGTGAAGAAGTATATTTACAATATTGTAGATTATGGGAACAATATCCTAATAATTTTATTATCTATAATAAGTGGTGTGAAGATGAAGAATACCAAAAAGAAATTGAACAAAGATATGGTTGGAGTAGGGTACCACGTTTAGATAAATTACCAGAAAGTGGAATTGGAGATGGTAGTTCGTTTAAAGGAACAAAGTTAGCTTTTGATGAAAGATATTTAGAAGTAATAGAAAAACACCCAGAAGAATGGGTGCAAATTTGCTCTAATTCAGAAATAAATAATTACTCAAAAAGAATATTTGGAATAGAAATAGAATAAGTTATGAATATAGGAATAGTAGGACAAGGATTTGTAGGTACAGCAGTAAATGAAGGTTTAAAACAATATCATAATATTGAAACATATGATATTGCTAAAACAAGTACTTGCAAATCATTAGCAGATTTATCAGAAAAATCAGATGTAGTGTTTGTTTGCTTACCCACACCAATGAAAAAAGATGGTAGTTGTCATATTGATATAGTAGAAAGTACATTATTAGGATTGGATATAATAAACGAGTGTAAAACAATAGTAGTTAAATCAACAATACCTCCAGGCACAACTGAAAAATGGAACTCATTATTTACAAACATACAAGTAGTATTTAATCCTGAATTTTTAACTGAAGCAAATGCAATTGAAGATTTTAAAAACCAAAATAGAATTATAATAGGTGGTCCTAGACCAGCAACTACTAAAGTAAAAAGAGTATTTGCAAAAGCATTTCCTAAGGTACCTATTATTAAAACAGGTTCAACAATAGCTGAAATGGTTAAATATTTTTTAAATAGTTTTTTAGCAACTAAAGTATCATTTGCAAACGAAATGTACCAAATTTGTGAAGGATTAGGTATAGATTATGATAAAGTAACAGAGTATGCTATTTATGACGAACGATTAGGTAAATCGCATTTAAATGTACCGGGTCCCGATGGAGATTTTGGTTACGGGGGGCATTGTTTTCCTAAAGATGTTAAAGCATTAATAAATGTGGCACAAGATTTACTTATTGAACCACATATGTTAATAGCAACTAATGAAAAAAATAATAAAGTAAGAAAAAATCGCGACTGGGAAAAACAAGAAGGTCGAGCAGTAATAAATAAATAATATGGATAAATACATTTACAGAGCAAAATTAGATAGAGTAGTAGACGGTGATACAGTAGACGCCTTAATAGACGTTGGATTCGATATTTGGTTTAAAAAACGAATTCGATTTGTAGGAATAGACACTTGGGAATCAAGAACAAGAGATCTTGAAGAAAAGAAAAAAGGTAAACTAGCTAAAGCTAGAACAAAAGAACTATTAGAAAAAGTATCTTCTAAATCAGGCTACTTTAGACTTAAATCACATGGTTTAGGTAAATATGGTAGAGTTTTAGGCGAAATTTTTATCATGGATAAAGATGGCAAACAATGGAGTGTTAATGAAACATTAATCTCTGAAGGACATGCTTATGTTTATGACGGAGGTAAGAAAAAAGTGTTCACCTCGTAAAATTTTTCTATATGTATAATAAAATAAAAAACATGTGGGGCATATTTAAGGATAATAATGACTGGAATGAAAAAAATGTAGTAGGTTTTATAGCATTCTTAGTTATGGTTGTTTTTGCCTTATTCGACTTAATAACGGGATACGTAGGTAAAGACTTAGTTATAAATGAATTTATATATGATTCATTTACTTTAGTAGTACTAGGTTGTTTTGGTATCGCGGGTTTAGAAAAATTCGCAAAAAAATAAACTTATGAAAAAATCAGAACTTAGACATTTAATTAGAGAAATCATAGAAGAACAAGCAGTAGACCAATTTGGTGGTATTTCAGGCTTTTCGGATACTACAGATGCACAAACATTTTCAAATTTAGCAGGAACAACGGGTCTATCATTTACTGATAACTCCGGGGGGCAGTTACCAGCAACACAAGCGTATCTGGACTTTATCACAGCTAATCCTGGAATAGAGGGTCAATATGGTGATGCGGGAACTTTTAATGGTGGTGTGTGGTTTAATAATTTTATGGCAAAAGTTTCAGCTGCTCAAAATCCATGTAACTTTTTAATTAATCAATCTAATAATTTATCTAATAAGTACTCGGCAGCTGGGGGAAAATATAAAGCACAATTATCTATAAAAATTACAATGATGGGTTTTATAGCACAAATGCAGGGCTGTGGGGTGCTACCTGCACAACTAAATCTTCCAACACCTACCTTCAATTAATAAAAAATAAACTATGTCAAATATAATAAACGATTTAATTAAAAAAGCTCTTAAAGAATCAGATGATGCTGCAATGAAAAAATCAGCTAAGGGAATGGCCATGTATGGTAAAAAAGCTAAAATGAGAGAAGCTGAAATGACAGTTGGTGATGAGCAAACTAAATTTAAATTAAAAGTTGACGTTAGCAATAAACAATCAGAAACTAAATTGGGTGTTAGAATTCAATTAACACCTAAAGAAGGTATGTTAGAACCAGATGTAAGAGATTCACTTGAGGCTACTATAATGAAAAAATTAAACACTTCGTTAGGACAATATGATATCCAAGTAAGTAAAGATACAGACGTACCTGACCCAACAGTGATTGGATTTTTTATTCCACTATCACAAATTAAAAATATGATAGTTAAATCTATCAAAGGATCAGGTAGTACTACTCCAAAACCATTTAAACCAGACTTAGAAAAAGATGCTCTTCAAAGAGATAAAATAAGTCAAATGATGGATAAAGAAAAAAAAGCCCAAGCAGATAAACAAACTACAAATGAATCTATTGATGATTTAATTAGTGATCAACTTATTACTGAAATGAGACAAAGAACACTAAATGAAATTTCTCAAATAGTAATGAGAGAAGATTTTTATGGATTTGTAAACGCAGGAAATAATATGCTTCGTTCACTTGAAGAAAGAGGCTATGATATGAGGGAAGCCAAAAAATATTTAGGCTATTTAGTTAAGCATAACATAATGTAATGAATAAATCTGAGTTAAAAAAATTAATTAAGGTAGCAGCTAAAGATTTACAATTACAAAGTAAACCTACTTATGTTGGAAAACTTTCGGAAGAACAACTTAATTTTTTACAAGAACAAGATGGTGTTGCTGCGGGGAGTGGAATATATGGTGCTAATATTATAAATGAAATACAATTTTCAATATATGTGGGTAATATAGGTTTTAACCCCCAATGTTATACTCCTGTTTTAAGACAACTATCTATAAATACTGAAGGTAGTATCTATAATTTAAATTCTTTTAATCCAGATATTCCTAGTGAACAACATGGTGAATTAGGTACCTACATTCCTACTTGTAGAAATTATTCTGTTAGATGTGTAACTAAAGAAATTGAGTCGGAACCATACCAAATAGGAGAATGCTTTACTTGGGCTAATAATAATAAAATAGAATGTGTAGTAGGATTTAGCACTGATACCCCTCTACAGGGAACTCTAAGTAGAGCAGAATATACTACTGAAGCCGTACAAAGTGATGGTCAATATGATGTAAATAATAATGGTGTTCCTGATCATATAGATTGTTCAGGAGCAAATTGGACTGGAAATACAGTTTATGGTTGTACTGATAATGGTGATATGGGACAAGCTTGGTGGGAACAAGTAGATTCAAACACTACAAACCAACCTTATCAAACCATTACAGGTTTTGAAAATTACCCATCAGGACAAGTAATAAATTATAATCCTAATGCTAGTATAGACGATGGAACTTGCAATTATCCCCCAAACATTGGACAAGAAATAGAGGGTTGTACAGATCCAGAAGCAGTTAATTATAACCCAGAAGCAACTGAAGATGATGGTTCATGTCAAAATTCAGGTTGTATGGATCCTTCAGCAGAAAATTTTAATAGTAATGCTGTGCTTGATATTAACGAATTTGAAAACGAAGTAGTCCAAAATGAAGAACTTTGTGTATATTCGGGTTGTACAGACTCAAACGCAATTAATTTTGACCCAGTAGCAACTATAGATGATGGTTCATGTATACAACCCATAGTAGGTTGTATGATACCCGAAGCTAGTAATTATAGCTCTGAAGCAAATACCCCGGGTCTTTGTATTTTTAATATTCCTGTTTGTGGAAACCCAGAAGCAGAAAATTTTATAACAGATGATATAGATGGACTTCTTCTTCTTCCCGAAATAATAACTATTGATGAATTATCAGAAGATCTATTTACAACAGTAGCTTCTGATTATGTAACAAATGAACTACAGTTTTTATTTGTTGAAGGTCCAAATTCACTTTCTTCATTAGGTATGTCTAATAATCTTGTAGGTTTTACAGCTGTACAAGATAACGAATTATGTATTATACCCGAACCTATTTTAGGATGTATGGATCAAACAGCTGATAACTTTAATGGATTAGCTACTGAAGATGATGGTTCATGTGAATATAGTCTTAATGTAGGTGTTTGTAACGCAGAAGGAGCTAATAATTTTATTGAACTCCAAACTTTTGAAGCTGGCGATAGTAATTATGGGGAGGGTGAGTTATTCCAATTAGTTATGGATGCTTTACTAGCTGCAGAATTAAGCCCGGGTGAACCTACTATACAACTTGTAGCAGCAAATCAACTTTGTATAATACCTGTTCTTGGGTGTACAGATCCCGGTGCAACTAATTTTAATCCTGAAGCAGAAATAGATGATGGTTCTTGTCAATACCCACCAATTGAGGGTTGTACAGATCCTGAAGCAATTAATTTTAACCCTGAAGCGGAAGTAGATAATGGTACTTGTGAATATCCCCCAATTGAGGGTTGTACAGACCCAGCTGCACCTAATTATAATTCAGAAGCAACCATAGATGACGGTTCTTGTATATTTAAAGAAATAGTATGTTATGCTTGTATAAATAATGAAGTTACATCTAATACTAATGGGTTAATAGAAGATTGGAATGAAGATATAGGTGTAACATTCGAAGAAATAGAAGAAAACAATGGTTTTTGTGGTACTTTACAAATAACACCTGGCATTAATACAGATTACTATATTTCTCCAAACCACCCAGCTTTAGCTAAATGTGGGGATGTAAAAAAAGATGAAACTTATGATTGTATTAAATCAAAAGAAAACCCACAAGGTGGGTGTACATTAAATCCCCTAGGAATAGGTGAATTTGACTCACTTGAAGAATGTGAAAAAAGTGGTTGTGGTAAACCTGAAAAAGATATCCCAGGTTGTACAGATCCTGAAGCATTAAATTATAATCCAGAAGCAACTGAAGATGATGGTTCATGTAAGTATGATAAAGAACCAGGAGGATGTGCAGTTTTTGCAACTATGGTTCCTGGATCAACACCTAATGAAGCGCAAGCAATAGCCCAAGGTGCTGAAGTAGGTCCTAATAATAGAGGAAAAGGCCATTATTGTTCTAGATGTGCTGGGGCAGGTGGTGGTAATCCACAACAAACTAATTTCCCAGTTATTATAATTAATAATACTGATTCAAGTTTTGGAGCTTTAGGTAATATATTTATCCCAATGGTAGGCGAACCTATAGGTAATACAATAACTTGGAATGATGGTAATCAATATGTTGTTGAAAATTATTGTGAGTGTTGTAATGTACCTTCGGGTTGTACAGATCCGGAAGCATTAAACTTTGATCAAGCAGCTTTTGTAGATGATGGATCTTGTGAATATCCTGAAGAATCTAATGATTATTCAGGTTGTATTCCTACTTTTTGTCCTGCGTGTCAAGAATTTGAAAATGCGCTAGCAACTAATCCTAATGCAACACCATCAAACCCAGCTATTATTAATACTTGTTTATCTGGTTGTTGTGAAGATCCAGCTATTCAAAAACAATATCTTGGGGGTATTAGTTATGGAGGTCCTTATCCTAATATTGAAGCTTATGCATCTAATAATTCTTTAGAAGAACAAGTTACTAAAAGACTACAAAAATTAGCAAATATTAAAAAATAATTCATGAAAAAAAAACGACACATACCTGTTATATCATTTAATGAATTAGAGTTAAAAAAGAAAAAACCCCAAGTATATAAAAGCCTAGTAGAAGGTATAACTGAAGCTTTTGAAATCAATTCTGATGAAATCAAATTATGTGAAGTTAAATACGCGAATACTTATTTAACAGTTCATAAGGATAGTTGGTCAGGCAGTTTGGCTAGGGCAATGGATTTTTATATAGAAAAAGAAGAATATGAACAGTGTAGTAAAATAAAAAATCTAATAGATAAGTTATGAATCGATATGGAATGTATCTTAAAAGTGGAAAAGATTTAATTCATTTAACCCAACAAGAAAATACAGAACAAGCAATAAAGTTTTTTGCAGATATAAAAAGAATACCAGTAGCAGAATTTAATAAAATATTTACAGTAAAAGAAATAAAAAATGAAACTATCAAACAATCTGTCACTAGCAGAAGTAATAAAATCAAACACAGCAATTCGTAGAGGTATAGATAATACACCTACTGATTTACATATAATAAACCTAGAATATTTAGCTAAAAAAGTATTTCAACCATTAAGAGATCATTTTGGTAGCTCAATTTTTGTTTCTAGTGGTTATAGAAGTAAAGCATTAAATGAGGCAATAGGTGGTTCACAACGTAGTTTTCATTCACATGGTATGGCTTTAGATTTAGATATGGATGGTAGAAGTAATTCAGTATCAAATACAGATTTATTTTATTATATTAAAGACAATTTACCTTACTCTGAATTAATTTGGGAATTTGGAACTGAAGACAAACCAGATTGGGTACACGTAGCTATAGCTAAAGGTAGAGAAAATGAAAAAAATACTAAAATCGCTTATAGGATAGATGGTAAAACTAAATACGCTAAGTGGGATAGGGACTAAATATTAATAAAGGTTATGGAAGAAGAAGAGGATGAAATTAAGAAAATCCAAAAATCAATTGATGATATTCTAGGCATTGAAAGTGGTTTAACTAAAAAACGTGCTTCAGTTAAAAATAAAAAACGAGAACATTTTAATATTATTTTATCAGGTTTAGCACATTTAAATTCACGTTCAATGGGTTTAAAACATGATTATCATATTGATTTTATAGAATATGATGAAATATTTTTTAATGTTATAGAATCATTAATGACACTCCATTTTAATAAAGAACAAAAATCAATTATAGAATGGTTTTTATATGATAAATTCCTACCTACAGGAGAAATGTTAGTTTTAAATGATGCGGTAACAGGTAAAGAAATACCTACTGACACCCCAGATGATATTTGGGAATTAGTTCAACAATATGAGAAAAAAGATAATAAGTAAGGACATGGTTGAACGTGCTATGAAGCACACTAAATCAAATATGGCTGCTGCTCGTTTTCTAGGTTGTTCATACCCACACTATAAACAATATGCTAAATTATATAAAAACGAAGAGGGCAAAACACTATTTGAAGCCCATTTAAACAGACAAGGTAAAGGCATATCAAAACATTTATATAAGAAAAAAGATCTTACACCAATAAATGATATATTAGAAGGTAGAGTTGATGTATCAAATTACAACCCTAAAGAACTAAAAGACAGGCTAATACACGAAACTTTAATCGCAGAAGAATGCAATAGCTGTGGATTTAACGAACGTAGAGTGGTTGACTATAAGGTACCATTAATATTAAATTTTATTGATGGTAACGCAAAGAATTGGAAGCTAGAAAATCTTGAATTATTATGTTACAACTGTTATTTTCTAAATGTTGGTAACGTATGGAGTGATAATCAGTTACAACAAATGGAAGACTACAACCAAAAGAATAAATTTAACAACGATCCTGAACCAGACTGGGAGATGGATAAATCACACATTGAACATCTTAAAGATCTCGGCTTATGGGATGAAAAAGAAGATGGCGAAGAATTTATAGATTTTACATAAAAAACTTGGATCCCCAAGATATTTTTCTTATATTGATGTATAAATCAAGGGGAAAATTATGGGTAAAATGAAAGAAAAATTTTTAGAAGATCAAGAAAAGGCAGTTCAAGATGCAATAGATGCATTTATAGATGATGATTACCAATTAGAAGAATACTATACTTCATCTAAACAAGAAGATTGTAATGGTAATTGTGAAGAATGTGGGTGTGATGATAAACCAATATCACAAGAAGAGTCACAAGCAAATCACGATGCATGGTGGAACAGCTTAACTGATGAACAAAAACAACAGTTATACGATAATCAAGAACTAGTAAATAATGATATAGAAGGTCCAAACGCTAAATATGGAATATAATATGAATATAGATAATATATCAAAAGAACGCTTTTTAGAAGCAAAGAAAAAAATCAACAAAAAATATCCTGGTGCTAGAACAATGAAAGATCATTTAGGTAAATATTTTGTTGCAACATCAGATGGTAGAGATATAAACAACCTACAAATAGGACAAGCAATCAACTCATACGCTTTTGATGATGATAGTGATTTGTTAGGCTTTAATACAGCGTTAAATAAATTAACCACTATACCCCATTCAAATTCAATTAAAGAAGCTTGGCTTAAAACGGAGGTAGCTATTAAATCACATCACGTTGTAAATAGAAATAGTAACAAATTCAGTGACGATAAAGTCATGAAAAAAATGGCAAAAGATTTTGAATAAGTTATTAGCATGTATATTAGTATTTTTCCTAGTTCAATGTTTAACTTGGTTTCAACTTAATGGGCAATTTTTTAGTTCATGGTTTAAAAATAATAACCTTATACTTTGTCTATTTGGAATACCTATTAGTTGGCTTTATATAATAGCAACTAGATATGGTTATGAAGCATTTGATGGTATATTATGGCCTGGTAGATTATTAGGTTTTTCTATGGGGATGCTTACATTTGCTATTTTTACTTGGATTTTTATGTCTGAAGGAATTAATACTAAAACAGTAGTTAGTTTAGTTTTAGCAACAGCTTTAGTTTGTATACAAATTTTTTGGAAATGAAAATAATAAGACCTTTATTACAAGAAATATATCAAAATGATCCTTGGAAAATGTTGTGTTGTTGTATAATGTTAAATCTTTGTAGACGAACAACAATAGACACTGTTAGACATGAGTTATTTAAAAGATATCCTAACCCACAAGCAATGATGGATGCTAATGAAAAAGAAATAGCTGACTTACTAGAACCTT
>Ga0181413_1000249_pt1 | contig 16515 bp, 15 predicted proteins | sample 36SPOviralmetaG_FD_130111 | JGI IMG/M metagenome (GOLD analysis project Ga0181413, IMG submission 130111) | Marine viral communities from the oligotrophic San Pedro Time Series (SPOT) site, San Pedro Channel, CA, USA - 36 SPOT_SRF_2012-09-28 | ecosystem: Environmental > Aquatic > Marine > Strait... | reverse complement strand
TTGAAGCTACGACGCGAGGTAGAGAACCTGCGCAGAATGGCGTCAAGCGATCAGGAGTTTGAGAATTGAGTGAAGACATTGATGACCAAATTAAAATGGTTACAGGTCATGTGTCTCGAATGTCATGGGGCGCTAGGATTGCGGCTTTTGGCGCGGCAAGTAGTTTGTGTGGTGCTTTGTATGGAGGCTTCTTGATGTATCAAAAGGTAGAAGAAGTTGCCAGCTTAGACTTAGGTGCATACCAACAGCAGATGGAGGTTATGGATACCAAGGTTACAGAAGCCGTTGAGTATTCTCGCGACATTAAGAACGGATTGCGCGATGATATACTCCGAATCGAACAGCAAGCGGATCGTACAGAAGACTTAGTACGTAGCACTACTCGCGAACTGCGTGATTCAATGGATAATGTAGAGACCGAGGTGCGTCAAATAATTGACACTGCTGAGGATAGGTTTGAAGCTAGACGTGAGCAGTTGCGTTCTTCTCAAGATCAAGACATGAAGGAGTTGGAAGAGCGATTAGAGGCGTTAGTCCAAAGATCATTAGATAATCCACTGGCGGATAAGTAATGAGTGCGGCAGAAGAGGCATTAAAAAGAATAGAGGTTCATCAAGCAGAGTGCGAGATCCTTCGCAAATCTATTGATGACAGGTTAGATCGAATTGAAAGACGGCTTGATGATGGTAATGGGCAGTTTAAAAGACTTGAGAACATGATCTGGGGAAACACCATCCTGATTGTGGGCATATTAAAAGGCTTGGAGTATTTAGGATGAAGTTTGATGCAATTAAAGGTTTAGTTGGCGATCTTGCTCCTACTCTTGGAGCGGCCTTAGGAGGCCCTGTAGGCGGTGCGGCGGCAGGAATGATAGCGCAAGTGCTAGGTTGCGAGCCTACACCACAGAAGATTGAAAAGGCTCTACAGACGGCTACACCTGAGCAACTGGCTGAGATTAAAAAGGCTGAGCTTGACTTTGAAGTCAGGATGAAAGAGCTTGAAGTTGATGTATTCGCGTTAGAAACGAAGGATATACAACATGCTAGGGAATCTTTTTCAGAGGATTGGACAGCAAGGGCAATTGCAATTCTGTCTATCTTGCTTTTTGGTGGGTACGTCTTTCTCGTTACTCTCCAGCCTGCTGATGACAACGACCTCAACGTCGTTAACTTGGTGTTGGGTTATCTCGGGGGCATCGTGTCTTCTGTGGTGAGCTTCTACTTCGGTGCTAGCAAGTCGGGGTCTAAATAATGGCTACAGCTTCTACAGGCATGTTAACAAACCCCGGAGGAATGCCAGGCACAGATCCGGGTCAAACAGATCCACTTGATCCCGCAGGCGGCCCTGTTGGAACAGGCGGTGTTAAAGGCGATCCTGTAAAGCAAGCACCTATTGTTACAGGCGACGTTAAAGGCGACCCTGTAAAACAGGCTCCTATTGTTACGCCTGATCCTGAGCCAGAGCCTGAAACAGAAATGACCTTTACGTTTGTTGAAGGTAGAGAGCGTGGTGGTGCGTCACAAAACTACTTGTATGGACAAGAAGGCGAAGTACAGCAGTTAACGGTTAGTGAGCTACGTGATTACTTTGAAAGCGATAAGGTAAACAGACTGCCTGAAGTATTTGGTACGTTTGATAACTACCTTGCTTACATGACTGAGCGTGAACAATTAATTCAGTCTGGTGACTACGATACAGGGAGTTGGTCAGAAGCTGACGCTGGGTTTAGCGAAGATCAAGAGATGATTCTTGAAGGTGACGCTGACCTTACTATTGACCCTAGCGATCCTGGTCAAAACCTAGAAAACCTACGTAGACAGCAAACAAGCACACAACAAGGCGCTTACAACAACTGGATTAACTCTGAAGCCAATCAAGCATTGCTACAGAAATATGGTGTTAACCCTGTTGTATACAGTAATTCCGGCGACAAGTTTGCATGGAATGGCTCTGCATATGTAAAGGTTGTAGACGAAGACCACGCTGGTCTTGCTGACTTTGTAAAGATGGGCATTACAACTGCTATTGGCATTATGTCTGGCGGTGCATTGGCTCCAGCTTTAGGTGGTGTTGGCTCTGCTGTTGTTAGCAACGCACTAACGCAAGCTATTACTACTGGCTCTATTGATCCTGACCAATTACTTCAGACTGCGGCTACTGCTGGTTTAGGCCAAGCCTTAAGTCAAATTATTGGCCCTCAAATTGAAAGTGCTTTGGGCGGCATTGATCTTTCAGAAATAACAGGCATTGAAGAAGTAGACAATGTTTTAAATGCAATGGGCCAAACAGCTATTCGCCAAGCAGTATTTGATGGCGAGCTAGATATGGATCAGATTATTTCGTCTGGTTTGTTTGCTGGTGCTCAAGAAATTGCTGGATTCTTACTTGATGGAATTGTTGGTCAACAAGAAATATCTGAAGAACGGCAAAGAGAACTAGAAGAGCGATATGCAGAATATGCCGCCATTGTTGATGAAGACACAATGGAAGAAGTTAACAGAATCATGGAAAACACTGTTAACACAGCTATTGCTGACCAGCAAAACGAAGCTATTGCTAATCAACTAAGGGATTTATCAAGCAACCTTCAGTCTATTTATGAAGATGCTTATGCAGTATCGCCTGACCCAAGCGGCCCTTCTGTTGAAGACTTTATGGCTAACTCTGTTGATGACGCAGACTCTGAGCTTGCAGACACTACGGCTGACTTAACTGCTGACACAACTGCACAACCTGAGCCTATGGCACAAATAACAGATCCTTTTGCGGAAAGAGTTTCTGAGAATGGCTTAGTATATGCAAGCGATGAAAATGGAAATATGAGGCTTGTTGGTATTGACCAATCGAGTAGCCCGCAAGATCTTCTTAAAGGAATTAGAGAGTTAGCTGGTGGGGATATTTACGGGCATCAATTTGCTGACGGAAGAAGTGTTATATCGCTTAATGAAGACATGATAACTGCTCTTGTTAACCAAGCAGGAGGTGCTTCAGAGTTGGCCGCATATTTAGAAAGTGAAGGTATTTACGTAGTATTTGATTCTCGCTCTAATAACCTAGTTGCTTTAATGAGTGAAGATGAAAATTTTGTAGGCGGTCTTCATACAAATGTAAATGCAGACTCTTATTTAGATGATGAATGGTCTCCCCCTTCAATTAATGAGCGATCAGTTCCGCCCCCAGAGCCTCCTACTCCAGAAGTTCTTCAAGACTTAGAAAGTATAAGTTTAGAAGAGCTAAGAGAAAGCTCTGTAGCCGCAGAAGCTCCAGATGTTCCGCTTAATTTAGAAGTGGAAGTAGATCCGTTTGAGTATGAAGAAGATCCAATAGAAACGCCTGAGCCGCCACCAGAGCCAGAACCTGTAGATCCTGTAGATACTGTAGACCAGGAAGACCAAACGCCGGGAGATGCTGGCACTGCATCCCCATCGCCTGACCCTACAACTCAACCTGATCCTAGCTTTACTCCGGCACCAACTCCGGCACCCCAGCCTGCTCCTCAACCAGCACCCGCTCCATCACCTGCTCCGGCTCCGGCTCCAGCACCATCGCCGCAAGAAGAAGCGCCTATTACAACAGGCATGTTTGAAGAGTACTTCCCTGAGCCAGCGCCAGCTCCGGCTCCTGATCCTCAACCTGCGCCTGCACCTGCACCTGCACCTGCACCTGTTAGTGAACCGCCACCTGAGCCTCAACCAGCGCCATCCCCTGCTCCTGCGCCTGCTCCACAGCCGGCGCCATTAACTGAAGAGCAAGTAGCAAGCATTGTTAATAACGCAGTTGCAAATATCCCAGCAGGAATGACGGCAGAACAAGTTAGTGATGTGGTCAATGAGGCTATTGGAAACATACAAATTCCAGAAGGAATGACTCCTGAGCAAGTTCAAAACATTGTTGATACAGCTATTTCTGGCATTCAAATACCACAAGGTCTAACAACTGAAGATGTTAATAGTATTGTTAGCTCTGCTATTTCTAGCATTGAGTTTCCGCAAGGCATTACTTCTGAAGATGTTGAGGGAATTGTTAACGAAGCTATTGGCAACATACCCGCCGGAACTTCAGCCGATCAAATTCAAGAGATAGTTGACACTGCGATTAGCGGCATTGAATTCCCAGAAGGAATGACATCAGAACAGGTTTCGGAAATAGTTAACAGTGCTATTGGAAATATTGAATTTCCCCAAGGAATTACTGCCGGTGATGTTAGTGACATTGTAAGCAGTGCAATTAGCAACATTCAGTTTCCAGAAGCTACTACCTCAGCAGAAGTAGCAGAAATTGTTCAAAACATCTTGTCAGAAACGCCGTTTGCTACGCCCGAAGAGGTTGCTAATGCTGTAGCTGAAGCGGGCTATGCAACACCGGCAGACATTGGCACTGCTCTTGCTCAAGCCGGATTTGCCACCCCGGAAGATATTACTACCGCACTAACAAATGCTGGGTTTACTACTCCCGAGGATGTAGCAACCGCTTTGTCTAATGCTGGCTATGTAACGCCTGAGCAGTTAGGAAGCGCGCTAGCATCGGCAGGATTTGCTACGCCGGAAGATATTACAGCCGCAGTAACAAACGCTGGGTTTGCAACACCAGAAGACATTGATGCCGCGTTAAGTGGTGCAGGTTTTGCAACGGCAGAAGATATTGCGGCAGGACAAACAGCGGCACAAGAAGAGCGGCAAGAATTACAGCAAGCTGTTCTTGATGTTCAAGGGAATATTGATGACCTTGATGATGCCACTCGCGAGCAGTTTGAAGCCTTTGGCGGCACTGTTACTGATCTTTTTTCTGACGTAAATGTTGATATTGACGCCCTTCAAGCTGGTCAAATTAGCCAAGCAGAAGCACAGCAAGCGTTTCAGCAAAGTACTGAAGAACAGTTTGGCGAAATTGGCGGACAAATTGGAGATCTAGGCACACAAATTGGTGGCTTGGCATCGGACGTTAGTGGCATAGGTCAGGGTCTTGAAGGTCTTGGAACGGGCATTGCTGGGTTAGGTGAAGGCTTAGGTGCTGGTCTATTAGGTCTTGCGGCACAACAAGCATTGATGCCTGGGCAAATAGCGGCGGCTACGCCTATACAGCCTGTTGAGTTTGAGAAATTTCAACGTGGTTTGACGCGGCGTAAGTTAGCTGACCCATTAAGAATCGGCATGTTTACTGGAGGCGCTAGAAGCGTATGACATATCTAAACCTAATGAACGCTGTACTGCGTCGCCTTCGAGAAGAAGAGGTGACTGCTGTTACTAACACTACCTATGCCAAAATGGTTGGTGATTTTATTAACGATGCAAAAACATTAGTTAGTCAGGCGACTGACTGGTCTGCGCTACGTGAAACTATCACGGTAACTACTGCGGCATCGGACAATACTTACTCACTAACTAACTCCGGTGACAATGTAAAAGTAATGTCAGTACTGAATGACACTCAGAACTGCTTTATGGAATACCAAACTAAAGATTGGTTTAACGATGCGCTATACATTGCTAACGCAGTAGAAGGCGCTCCAAAGTACTTTACGTACAACGGGCTAGACAGCAACGGCGATACTCAGCTTTTGATTGGCCCTACACCAGATGGCGTGTACAGCCTGCGGTTTGATGTTGTTAAGCGGCAAGGCGATCTAACAGCTAACGCTGACAAACTATTAATTCCTTCAGCGCCTGTTATTCACTTGGCGGTAGCACTGCTTGCCCGTGAGCGTGGAGAAACAGGTGGCACATCTACAGCCGAATACTTCACGATAGCTAACCAGTACCTGTCAGATGCCGTAGCAATTGATGCGGCTAAACATCCAGAAGAAATGGTATTTAGGGCGGTCTAATATGGCTCAACAACTGCAAAGTATTAATCTTGTAGCTCCGGCCTTTAAGGGTGTTAACACCGAGGATTCGCCGTTAGCACAGGATCCGTCTTTTGCTGAGATTGCAGACAACGCTGTAATCGACAAGCGAGGACGTATTGCCGCACGTAAAGGCCACAATGTTATTACGACTACAAAAACTGTACTTGGCACAGAGTCTATTCGTGCAATTAAAGAGTTCAGGGATGACGGTGGCAACACTAAAATATTTTCTGTTGGCAACAACAAGATTATTAGCGGCACAACCACGTTAGTTGACGAGACTCCCGGCAGTTACACAATCACTGCTGATAACTGGAAGATGGTCAACTTCAACGACAAAATCTACTTCTTTCAACGTGGCTATGAACCTTTGGTTTACGACAACGCTGGTGGCTCAGTAATCAAGTTAAGTACCGTGTCAGGTGCCGCAGGCGTAGCCAGTGCCATGTACGGCAACGAAGTTCTAGCGGCATACGGTCGATTGTGGACAGCGGACTTTAGCTCTAACAAATCTACTATTTACTGGTCTGATCTACTTATTGGTCACGATTGGTCTGGTGGCACTAGCGGCAACATTGATATCTCAAAGGTATGGCCTGATGGCTATGATGAGATTGTTGCGTTAGCCGCACACAATAGCCTTCTTATTATCTTTGGCAAGCACAGCATTGTGGCATATCAAGGCGCAGAAGCTCCGGCTACTATGTCGGTAGCAGATACCGTAGCGGGTGTTGGGTGTGTAGATAGAGATACTGTGCAGTACACAGGTACTGATGTCCTGTTCCTATCACATACTGGCCTCAAAAGCTTTGGGCGAACAATCCAAGAGAAGTCTTTGCCGATTAGTAGCCTGTCAGGAAATATAACGAAGGACATTATTGCCTCGTTGCAGGCAGAGACAGAGTTTTTTAGATCGGTATACAGCCCAGAAGAAGGTTTCTATTTGCTGGCGTTTACAGGGCAGAACACGACGTTTTGTTTTGACGTGCGTGGCACGGTGGAGAATGGCTCGTACCGTGTGACTCGATGGCCGGGGACCGGCTTTACGTCTTTTACTCGACTAGAAAATGGAAAGCTGTACATCGGCACAAACCAAGGCATTAGTGAATACACAGGCTATGCAGATAATAATGAAGCTTATCGTTTTAAGTATTACAGCCCAAGCTTGACGTTTGGCGATAGCTCCAGAGTTAAGATTCTTAAAAAACTAAAGCCCACACTGGTTGGCGCAAACAGTGCAACTGTATTTCTTAAGTGGGCTTATGACTTTGATACGACGTTTGCTACAGCAGAGTTTACGGTAGGCACCCAGATTACGGGTTACTACGGTGAAAGCGAATACACGACAGTCGAATTTACAGGTGGCGAGTTAACAAGTCAGCGTAGCTTAAACACCACAGGATATGGAACCAGTGTGCAGGTGGGTCTTGAAGCCGATATAGACGGATCACCCTTATCACTACAAGAAATCAACGTAATGGCTTTGATAGGTAAATTGTTATGAGTTTATATTTTCCCGGATACACTGGAACAGGTGGTGGCTTCACTACTGGTGGTGGCTTAAATTTACCTGACGCCTCTACTGTTGGCTCTGGTGGAGGATTTACTACTGGTGGTGGTTTAAATATTCCTGGCATGGGGCAAGCTAATATTGATCCTGCTTTAGCTACAGCAACGGGCGGCGGCACTTCTGGGTTTGGTGCTATTGCTGGTGGCATAGGCGACATCTTTGGTGGCCTTTTAGGTGCTGGACAGCAGGCATTGTCTTCACCTAACGCGCTAATGGGATTGGCTGGGGGCCTGTTAACTCAAGAGGCTTATAATCGCCTTAGTAATATTGGCGAACAAGCCAAGCAAGAAGCAATGGGTGTTGCTGAGCGTGGTCAGGCAGAGTCTCAGTTCAGGCCATTTACAGTGACTACACCTACAGGTGCTATGTTCTCAGCAAGCATGGGCGGTCAACAATCTGCGCCAACGCCAATGGGTGCAAATAATCCATTGTTTGGAATGACTCCGGGTCAAATACAAGCGGCCATGCCTACTGGCGGAATTGCAGGCGGTATTACAGGCGGAGCTAGTGCATTGGGCGGTCAGCTTATTGGCGGGGCAAGTCCATTAGCGGGAATGACTCCAGAGCAAATACAAGCGGCTATGACAGGTGGCGGTCTTGCTGGTGGTATTACAGGCGGATTACCAACACCACAACCTGCGGCACAACCTTCGGCACAACCTGCGGCAATGCCAACACCAACAGGCGGCGGCCTTCAAGTAAGTATGCAGTTATCTCCTGAAGAGCAAGCACTACAACAGCAGTTGCTTAGTGGTGCTGGCGGTTTCTTTGGCCAAGCGGCACAACCCACTACAAGTCGAGAGCAAGCTGTATTTGAGCGCATGAGGGCCGCACAGCGTCCTGAAGAAGAACGGCAACGTCTAGCACTTGAAGAGCGCCTAGCGGCTCAGGGGCGATTAGGGACATCCTCAGCGGCATACGGTGGCGCTACACCAGAACTTTTAGCCTTAAATACAGCAGAGCAAGAGGCGCGTAACAGAGCTATGCTAACCGCTATGCAACAGGCTCAAGCAGAACAGGCGCAACAAGCAACACTAGGCGGTCAGTTCTTGGGTGCTGGTTACTTGCCACAACAACAGTTAATTGCCGCAACCCAACCTGGATTAATTCAGCAAGAGCTTGCACAGCAAGCACAACAGTTTGGTACCGGACTCTTTGGTGAAACTGCACTGTCAGGCATCGAGGCTCAGCTATTGGCAGAGCAGGCTAGAGCAAACTTACTTGGCGGTGTTGGCAGTAACGTGATATCAGGGCTGATTAACCAACAACGTGCGGCTTCAGCGGCTCCCGGCGGTAGTGGTAGCTCAAGCTTAGGCGGTTTGTTTAGTACGATTGCTGGCGGTCTTAGTGGTATAGGCGGCGGTATTCAAAGTATTTTAGGAATTGGAGGCTAATCATGGCTAAGTTTTCGCAAGCATTTTTACAATCAATGGCCCAGCCTTCATACCAGCAAGGCTTGTTTACTGCGGCAAAAGAACTGGGCGGTCTGAGAGGTCGTTTAGAAAAAGAACGACTTGAAGAAGCTGAAAAACAACAAAGAACGCAGGCTGTTGCATCCGGCCTTGATGCTCTTGGCAACAGCAATGTAGCTAATCTAAAAAAAGCGGCGCAAAAATTTGCAAGTCTTAATATGCCCGAGCAAGCCGCCGCATATATGAAACAAGCAGTAGCAGTTGAAGATCGTTTAAGGCAACAAGAGGCCGCAGGTAAACTCTTAAGAGGAAAGCAGGCTTTATTAAGATATGGCACAGCTAAGGGAATGGATTTAAAAACTGAGTCTGGTAAGCAAGGATTTTTTCAAATAGCCGGGCCTTATGATATTCCTGTTGAGGATTCAGTTAACTTATATAACGAGCTTACTGATATGACAGGAGACCCTAATGCGTTAACAGCCAAGGACATTAATGTTTCTTATCAGTCGGTGCTAGACGGCGAAGGCCGTGAAGTTAAGCAGGCAGTATTTACCTTGGGAGATCAAATCCTTAAAAAAGAAACAGTTGGTTTTACTAAAGGCAAAGCTGACGATGTAACCGATTATGGATTAACAGCAAAAAGCGCGCCTGCTGACTATGACACGGCAATTCTTCAAGCAACCAATGAAGGCGCAAATGAAGATGCCAGAAACATTCAGGAAAGAAGAGACAAGTTATTTCCTGACGTAATTTCTTTGTCAGATAGTTTGTCTTTGGCAAGATCTGTTACGCCTCAGTTTGATGAGTTATTAATGTATGAATCTAACGCGGCAAATCTTGATGCTGTTGCTAATAGAAGCGATCTAGCGGGTGCTTCTGCAATTATGGAAAGAATTATATCTTCTAATTTTCCGAATGATCTTAAAGCCGCCACAGAACTCGAGCGATTTAGAGCGTCAAAAAGCTTAATTAGAAAGGGCCTTGACTTTGTTTCTAGGACAGCAACAGGTGAATTAACCGACGCAACTATTCAAGACTATAAAGATATAGCTGAGATAATGAGAATTATAGGTAAGGGCAACATACAAGACACAATAGATAGTTTGTACATGGCAAACGAAAGCGATGCGGCAGATAGACTCTTTGACGTTTACATTGCCACAGACCCTAATGCGGCAACAATCATAAGCATCAAATCTCCCTAAGCAGGTAAACCTATGAGCAATAAACTAACCAGCACAGTTGAGCTTTCTGACGGAAGAGAAGTAACTGTTCAACATCCTAAAGGTTGGTCTGAGCAAAGGATCAAGTTATGGGCAATGCAGAATGCATCTCAGCCATATGACGGCAGGCTTGGCGACAGGTCTGATGACTTATCTTGGGTTGATTTAACGCAGGCAGGCTTTTGGGATTTTGCTACTGAATTTATTCCAGACCCATTAATTCTTGGGGAAGGATTAAATTTTATTGGCTTTGGCGCTGGCCTTAGTGCGGAAGAAGTCATGAGTATGGGACTAAAAGAGTCTCAAGCAAGAAAAGAAGAATTTATTAGAGAGTTTGTTGGCCTTCCTTTGGAGGCTGAACTCGATACTGTTGACAATACAATTCGAGCATTTGGCGATCCAACCACTTTAATTGGAATAGGAAAAACTGGGGCTCAAACATTTTTTGGAAAGGCCGCTGGAACTACGGCTCAGGCCCTTGAGGCTGGGGCAACTACATATGCCGCCATTAGCGCCGCAGAGCAAGCAAGAGGGATGACGGGCGTTCCGGCAATTGACGACATTATTTCTCAAACATTAGGTATGGCTGGCGGTACAGCAACCGGCCTTGCTCTTGCTCCTGTTAGGGCGACTCTTGGAGCACCCATGAGAGCAGGAGAAAAAGCGTTTACTGAAGGCGTTAGGGCATCAAAAGATCCCGGCTCTGTAGAGGCTGTTCGAGCAAAAACAAATGCTGTATCTGAATACCTTGCAGAAAAGCAGGTTGAAGCAAACCTTAACAGTATTGCTGAAAGCAGAAGCGCAGAAGATATTGGCGTTGCTGTAGACAGAGTTGCAGAGTTAGCTGAGTTTGCTCCGGGCTTAAAGCTTGAGGGAGTTATGGGCGCTCTCTCTGATAATGCGGCAGTTCAAGATTGGACAAGAAAGATAGCCCAGAGAGATCCTTCGTTCATTGAAAGGCTAGATAAAGAGAACGCTGAAAATATCAAGATACTAGAAAAGCGCCTTGAGGATATGACAGGTGTTGCTGGGAAAGTAAAAGATGACGCTTTATATACCATTGCCGAAAAAGTTTACACAAAGAAAAAAAATCAGCTAGATACTAAGCTTGAAAGAGCTGAAACCGCCTTTGAAAAAGAAATGGCAAATTTAACAGCAAGACTTTCTTCTGAATCACTTGATGTTGTTGGTCAAAAGGTCAATAAGGTAGCGGCTGAAAGAGAGTCCTTCCTTCGCTCTCAAGCAGACAGTCTTTACGAGGTAGCAACAATAGCCGGAAAGGGCGTTAACCTTCCGGAGCGACACGTAAAAGGCCTAAGTACCCTGGCCGCAAGTATCAAGCAAAGAGATCCATTTGGTGTAGATAGCGGAGTTAGAAAGGAGCTACTAAAGCGGTGGAGTCCAGACAAGGATGGGAACATACCCGAGGTTCCCGTTAATGATATCGTCTCCTTAAAGAAGGCAATCAACACAGACCTAAACAGCCAGTATAAAGCTAAAGCGCGAGGTGACTTTGAGGCTGGACAGCGCATTGAGCAACTTGGATCTTTGAAGGCTACTGTTGAAGCGGTTATTAAGTCTCTTAAAAGGTCGCCTGGAACAAAAGATTTTGCTTCATCACTGAAAAAAGCGGATGGCTTTTATTACGAAAAGATTGGCCTTCCTCTTAGAGCAGATGGAATGGCTTACATAAACCAGACTACCTTCAATAAGGATGCGGCAAGTCATTTGGTTAACGACACGCAGAAAGCTAGAGACTATATCAACTTTGTTGGTGAGGCGGACGGCAGTGCGGTGTTACGACACGCGATGAGACTGAAGGCGGAGTCTGCCCTTCTTGATGCTAACGGCCAGATATCAACTCAGAAGTTACGCAACTTTATGGCCAACAGAACAAATCAAGAATTGATATCAATGGCTAAGATGGGCAAGGAGTTTTCTAGCCTAGAGAAGTCTACCAAGAGCCTTATCAACACAAGGAATAGCCATAAAAAAGCATACGAAGCAGAAGTGGAGAGGGTGTCGAATGGATTCTTTAAGGCCCTAACACAGAAAAATGCTGACGGCGCTGTCAGATCAATGCTTAAAAATCCAAAGCTAAGAAAAGACTTGATGGGAGAGATAAACTCTCTCTCTAAAAAAAATAAAGAGGTAGTTTTATCTGGCGTTAGGAATGCCTACATATCGAATGGCATGTTAAACAGCAGTGTTCCTTTAAAGGAGTACCTAACAAATAACACAGCGGCAACTGTTGATTTCTTTGGCGAGAAGTACGTCAGCGACCTCAATAAATTTGGAGAGATATTCGACATACTTAAAGATATGGATGCCAACGTATCAAGGGCGCTTGGCGCAGACCCTGCATTCGACGCACTACAACAGCGCGTAGGTATAAACGCGGCAGAGCTGGTTGGCTTGGCTAGAAACCAAATCCTATCAACACAGCGCAAGGTCATTAATGCGACCTCTAAAATCTTCTTAGAGAAAGGGCGACAGCGTTACTACAAGCTATCTGCTGATATGCTGAAAGACCCTGAAGTTCTTAACAAGCTTGCAAATCCCCCGCAAGAGACGATAGCCAAAACAAAGAAGATACGAGAGGCTCTAAAGCTTGGACGCGATGCGGGTGTAGAGGCTTTCAAGGGTACGGTTATACCTTATTACCAACAGGTATTGCTTGATACGGGCATCTTAGCTAGAGATGTTGGGCCAAGAAGGCTTGAAGATGCAATAGGATCCGCAGGAATAACTCCTGCAATCCGCTCTGGCGTTGCTGTTGAAAACTTAGAGAGGCAGGAAAACTTTCAGCAGTTTAATCCCAGCTAACAAACTCTAGCCACCCCGCTACACCCGAGGCTCGATCGTTCTCCATACGTTCGGCTTCGGTTTTATAGTGTTTAGCGATTAGCTTCTGCTCCTTGTTCATCCTCTTACCGAGGTTGATGTCCTCTGCCTTTTCCCTAATTAACTCCAATGCACCTTCGCCATAGGTGTCAATATAATGACGCACGAAGTAATCAGGGTTACTGCCGTACTTCTGGTGGCAACCGTAGCAGTGAGCAAAGGCATTCAGGGCATCGTATCGGATACCCTTCTTTGATCTGCTGAAGTAGTGAGAGCAGTGCAGTCCACTACTGTTTGACTCGTACTGTGAGCCACACCCTTGGCACTTGAAGTCGTTACGTAGCCTTACGCACCTGCTGAACCAGTGATCTGCCGCTGTTCTTTTAAGCTTCATCCTATTCCCCTTTGCTGTATCTAATTATTTCTAACGGATCTTGGTCTGCATCCTTAAGAAACTTAATGCTTAGGTCTGGCATGATAGCCACGTCTCGCCCCGACCTTTCTGCCATTGTCACTGCTGATTGAATGGCTATCTCTACGTCGTCCTTCATTTCAATTGATCCTTCAGTTGTTGAGGGAACGGTACATAGACTCCCTTATGCTCTGAGAGCCACCTAATTAGCACCTCAGCGGCCTCCGAGAGCTGGGCAGGGGTTAGCTTAGCTGTTGACGACTTGCTGTGCATGGCCCCTATAACAGGCTTGTACAGCGTCTCTTTAACTAACACCTCAGTAAAAGGTATTTCTAGCTTGTCGCTAAATGGGTGCCGTACGTAATAGCCTGCGTCATTCAGCTCGTTAGCTATCTGCCTGAACCATAGGTGCATGGCATTGTTCTGCCTGTCACTTCGCGTGGTGTCCTTGATTGTGTACAGGATGTGCTTGCCACTCTCGTACTGATCTTTCACGAAGCTAATAAAGAAATCTAGCTTATCTTTCTTATCGACTATCCAGCGATGGGATGGATCGGTCATATAAATCTCCTTCAGTTTCCCCAGTTTCCCCAGTTTCCCCGTAATCCCCCAGTTTTAACCCCCCATTCATCCCTCAACCCGCCCCCTACAGAAGGGGATTAGAGGGATTCTGGGTATTCTGGGTATTCTGGGGATTACATTGGCACCCAGCGATAGAACTTTTTACCGTGTTCGCCCCGTCTTTCTAGCTGTAGGTTGTTACCTTTAAGCAGGTCGATACAGTTAAGTAGCTTCTTTCTGGTACAGCCATTGGGGTTAACCTCTTCATCCCGGAGAAGATCAACCAGCTCCGACTGACTCCACATCTTGTTACTTTTCATCACACTACTGAGTAGAACATACTCATCTTCGTACTTGGATATGGCCTTACCAATGTTGATCTGCGCTCTCTGCTTCTCTTTCAGCTCGCTGATATCGTCGGTACTCATGAACTCAACAGAGTCTACGGACTCTTCGTACTGAACAACTGCGCTAGTTTGCTTGTACTTGAAGCCACCCTCGAAGCTGATCTGGCTACGATCCTTTTCATTGATTACTAGAAGCTCTTGATAGGCGGCGAACTTATCGTTCACTGGGTCAAGGCCAAACATATTGTCAACGTCTGACTTCAGATCCCCTACGCCTTCGTAGATCAATCGACCGTCCATGCTCCGATGCTTGTTGCAGTGGCCCAGTAGGATGACCGTGCCTCCTGCCGCCGCGAACTCACGGAAGACGTGCAGTACGTCCCGCATGTCGCCCTTGTTTAACACTGGTGCAAACTTCTTAAGGGTGTCACATATTACGATCTTGCCATTGGCCTCGCCCTCTATGCGTATCTGATCGAGCATGCGAAGCGCGTCGTCTGTCTTGCGTAGGTTAGGGTCAACAGAGTTAGCCAAGGTAATCATGTTCATGCCGTGACGCTTACCCATCTTCGCCTTCTGAAGCACACCCTTGGCACCGTCATCCTCGTTGAAGTAGATGACATCGGAGCCGCGTATCAGGTTGTTGCGAATAGATTGGAATAGGTTGCCCAGTATCCACACTGTCTTGCCTGCGCCACTGGGTGCGTAGACTAGAGTGACTGTGCCGGTTGTAATCATGCCTGGAATCACGTCCCGCTCCTGTGCGAGGCGCTCTTCTAGCTCTTCGATTCTTCCGTTTACTGAGGCAGACATCAGCCTTGATAAAGCTGAAGATCCGTTTTGCTTTGTGAAATATGGGTTGCCGGGGAAGGTTTCATTGATCGCCTTTTCCTTTTCTGCCCATGCTGAGGGTTGCTTTATCTGACTTGGTGGTACTGAGATTTTATTCTGCTTTTGAACGTACCATTCCCAATCATCCATCATTCTTATCTCCTTTTTTGTTCCAGAAAAGTCTCTAACTTTGCTCTAGTTTTGGCCAACTGTCAAACGTCAGTGAGCCTGATTACAAATGTTTACAGATGTTTACATCTTCTCGCAACTTAAGTACACTCATTACATCTCAGTACATTTCAACAAAGGAGAATGAGATGAGTGGAACGGTAAAGATTCATGGCTAGGAGCACAAAACTGTAGCCTTGAGTATTCATGAGTTTAGAGAGAAGCACCCTGACTTCACCATTCAGACCGAGCTAGTCGAGGCTAATGACATGCTCGTTATTGTCAAGGCGACCATAGCCTGTGCCGGTCAAGTCATTGCTACTGGCTACGCTGAAGAAGTTAGAACAGCAAGCAAGATTAATCGAACCTCAGCATTAGAGAATGCAGAGACCAGTGCTGTCGGTAGGGCCTTGGCCTTCTTCGGATTGGGTGGCTCCGAGATAGCCTCAGCAGATGAGGTGGCTAACGCGATTACTCAGCAGAGTAGCCAAGCCTCCAAAGCAGATATGGAAAAGCTGATTGCTCACAACGAAGCATGGCGGAATAACGCTGGCTCTATCTACTTCATCAAGGAGTACATCAATATGGACTCTCCGAAGTGGGACAATGTCGCTGAGGCATTCTCTGAAATTTCAAACGAAGACAGGGAGGCACTGTGGTTGGCTCCTTCAAAGGGCGGGGTATTTACTACGGCTGAACGTGCCGCGCTTCATTCCGATGAGTTCACTGCCGCAATTAAAGTAATGGGAGAGTAAAATGAGTGATGAACCTAAGTTTATTGATGGTATGAGGCTGACAGCAGAGCCAAAGTCAGATCGCCTTGTTGACGGCCTGATGCTCAAGAAGCCAAACGATAAGGCGCCAGACTTCGTTAAGGCGAAGGGGTCTATCAATCTACAGTCTTTCGGTAAGTGGGTAACTGAATACCAAAAGGAGAAGATAGATAACGAGTGGGTCAACCTTATGATCCAAGAGCCTTACCTTCAGGCGAAGATGTCGCTAAAACTGGATGACTTCAAAGGCTGGATTGCTGACTTCGCAAAGAGCAACCCGTCGAAAGAGTGGATTAACTTCGACATCAAGGAGTCCAAGTCCGGCAATCTCTATGCAGAGGTAGACACTTGGGAGCCCAACAAAGAAGACAAGCCAAGTGATGACTCGTTGCCAGAGTGGATGCGATAACTTCCAGTGTGGGGTTTTCGTTCCTTTCCCCACACCCTTGCCCCGTTTCGGCGGGGCTTTTTTATAGGAGATTCAAATGACAGATCAAACTGAATACCTTTACTACCGTGACCTGTTCGA
>Ga0181413_1000247_pt1 | contig 16577 bp, 10 predicted proteins | sample 36SPOviralmetaG_FD_130111 | JGI IMG/M metagenome (GOLD analysis project Ga0181413, IMG submission 130111) | Marine viral communities from the oligotrophic San Pedro Time Series (SPOT) site, San Pedro Channel, CA, USA - 36 SPOT_SRF_2012-09-28 | ecosystem: Environmental > Aquatic > Marine > Strait... | reverse complement strand
CTATGAATGATATTGCAAATACAGTTGAATATTTGATAGAGCATAAAGGGTCAAATCCAGACTTGACTGGACCAAAATGCAAAAATTCTTGACAATTTCGTGAATTTATACTATTATATGAAAGATACTTGAAGAGTATCGGTGACCCAAAATGTGTGACTCCAAAACCTCCCAAAATGGGGGGTTTTGTTGTATCTAAATAAATATATCAAAACAGAATTCGTAATAGACCTCCATGGCTTTATCTCGCCTAGAAAATTTTATCAAGAATGTAGAAGGTAATATTCTCTATGTTAATCCGGATGACTTAGATTCTACAGACGATATTAACAATCAGGGAAATTCTCTCACCAGACCTTTTAAAACTATTCAAAGAGCTCTGTTAGAGGCAGCTAGATTTTCCTATCAAATTGGAATTAATAATGATAAATTTGATAAGACAACAATCATGCTCTATCCCGGAGAGCATGTAATTGATAATAGGCCTGGATATTCTATTGATACTAATGGATCTATAAAAGATGCCAATAATATTACTAGAGCTCTTCCAGAATTTACAGGAATAACAATATTTGACTTAAATAATATTACGAACGAACTGTACAAATATAATAGTATTGATGGTGGTGTAATTGTTCCTAGAGGAACTTCGATAGTTGGTATGGATCTTAGAAAGACTAAGATTCGTCCTAGATATATTCCCGATCCAGTAAATTCTCTTGTTGACCATTCTGCCATCTTTAGAGTAACTGGTGCTTGCTATTTCTGGCAGTTCAGTATTTTTGACGGAAAGGGTTCTGTTTATAAGGATAATCAACCATCTACTTTCTCTCCAGATTTTAGTCACCATAAACTGACTTGTTTTGAATATGCTGATGGTGTTAATATTGTAACAGGAAAGGGTCTAACAGACCTGCAGATGTATTACCATAAATTGACAAGAGCCTATGGTGATGCCTCTGGAAGAAAAATTAACGAATATCCTCTTAATGCTGATTTCCAACCAAGAATTCAAGAGAGTAAGATTGTTGGATCTCTGGGTGGAGAAGTTGGAATTACAAGTATCTTTGCTGGAAACGCAGTTACACCATCAACTAGCGTCACAGTAGTAACTTCCGATCCTCATGATCTGGGTGTTGATAGTCCTATTCGTATTAGTGGTGTTGATAGTGGATCTTCACCTGCTGGATACAATGGATTATTCTTAGTCTCTGATGTTGATTCTGAAACTCAGTTTAAGTATACAAGTTCTATAGTTCCTACTCCGGCATTTGTAGAACCAACATCAGCTAATGTAAATGTTGAGGTTGATACAGTTACTGGTGCATCTCCTTATATTTTCAATATCTCTATGAGATCTGTATTTGGAATGCAGGGATTACATGCTGATGGTAGTAAGGCCACTGGATTTAAGTCTATGGTTACTGCCCAGTTTACTGGTGTCAGTCTTCAGAAAGATGATTCAGCATTTATTAAATATAACGAAACAACTGGATTGTATGATGACCAGGGATCTCTTGGAAGTTCGTCTATTCTACACTTAGACTCAAGAGCAGTTTATAAACCAGAGTATGAAAATACTCACATCAAGATTTCAAACGATGCGATTGTTCAGGCTGTTTCCATCTTTGCTATTGGATATGCAAAGCATTTTGAGTGTATAAGTGGTGGAGATATCTCCTTAACAAACTCAAACTCAAACTTTGGGGCAGTAGCGTTAGCATCAGAAGGATTTAGAAAAGCGGCATTCAATAGAGATAATCGTGGATTTATTACGAGTATCATACCATCTCAAGCTTTAGTTGAAGATAATTCACCAATCTCAAAGAATACTTATGATATAGACGCAGTTAAGACTAGAACTGTTGCTAATTCTTCAAGACTATATCTGCATGGATATACAACACAGTCTATTGAACCTCCTTCGTCATTTGATAATTATAAAGTTGGTGCAAATCTGAATGAAAAACTATATGGTCTGATAGCCACTGGTGGATCGTATGCAACTTACGAATCTCCAGTATTGATGAGTGTTCCTAGCACTTCTACTAATGAGATAGCATCTTCGAAGCAATATTTCGTTAATAGAGTTTCTGGAAACAATGATATTGATACATCCACATACTCCGTCACTTTTACTTCAGAGCATGACTTTATTACTGGAGAAAAAATCAGAGTCTTCAGTGAAAATGGAGCATTGCCTGACGGATTGACACATAATCGATTATATTATGCTATTCGTGTTAATAGTACACAAATTAAAATAGCTCCAGGTCTTGATGAAGCTAATTCGGGAAATGCTCTCGTTTTGAATAACAAGGGTGGAAGAATTTATGTTGCTAGTAATGTATCCGATAAAGTTTCTGGAGATGTAGGTCATCCAGTTCAGTGGGACTCTACTAATACTCAGTGGTATATCAATACTTCTAGTACAAATGGAATATATTCTACTATAAGCACAGGAAATACTCCAGATGTTATTACTGATGTTTATATTGTTAGAAAGAAAGACTTCAGAAGGAATAGAGACCTCTCATATAAAGTTAGATATGTTATTCCTAAGGAAGAAACAGATGCTAGATCTCCATTAGATTCTTTCAATATCCAAGAAAGCTCTACAACTGGTGATTATCGTGCTGGAACACTTACATCAACATCTCAGTCTAAGAATAATAAGTTTATTTCAAACTGTATTTTCAATGGTGGAGTTGTAAGTGTTACTTCTGAGAAGGCACATAATCTTAAAGTTGGTTCGAAGATTGTTGTTAACAAAGTAAAGAGTACAGTTAATACTGTAGGAGCAGCTAATTCTGGATTTAATGGTAGTTTTGTTGTAACTGGAATTTCTAGTGATCTTACATTTACATATTCTATAGAAGATTTCCCTGGTGAAATAACCAATGTTACATCTACTCGTAGTAGTGATCTTCCTAATTTTGAAATAAACGAATATACTAATGCACTTTCAGTTTATAGTGCAGAAGTATTGAAAGAGTACAAACCATTAGTTAGTGATGGTGTTTATCATATTACTATCGTTGATAATTCTGTTGAACCTGATGTTAATTTCTTCAACAATGGCGAATATAAATTTGCACAATCTATTAGCAACTTAATTCCAAGAACTGATAGAGATAATCCAGTTGATAATTTTGAAACAGCAGTTTCTTATGCTATGAAGAGTCAGATTGGTGTTGTTGTTACCAATGATCCAAAGAGAAGTATTAGTAAAGAATCTGTTAGTAAGTTATTGCTTTCTTCTGGTAGAGCTGGAGAAGTTAATAATGTTGAGGTTGACGATATTGTTCTTGGAAAAACATTCGATGGACTTGCTGATCGTGTTGGATCTGCTGTTAGCGTAACTACCTCTGCTGGCCATGATTTTGGCAAACTTTCCTCTGTCAGCATATATGATCACGAAGGAACACTTCAAAATGGAACAAATTATGTTCCTGGAACCTATTATGGTGTAAGACTTGTTGGTCCATCTACAACTAGTGGAGCCACAGCAGAAGTTACTGTTAACTCAAGTGGAAATGTTTCTAGTGTTTTCATAATGGATGGCGGTTCTGCTTATGGTATTGGTCATACCTGCGAATTAGCAGACATTCCAAGATCTGCTGCTGGTCTTGTTGGTATTGTCACTGTAAGTGCTGGTGATGTTATGAATGAGGTTGGATCCTCTTTCGAAATATCTGGAGTAAGAAACGTAACAACCGTTGGAATAGCAACTACGGTATCCTCTCTGAACGGTTCTTATCAGTTGCTTGATATTATTGATAGTAATACTTTTAGATATACCACTAAGACTTCTGTTGGAACAACTGAAACCGAAGTTTATAGTTCTTATGTATCTCAGACTGGTCCTTCAATTGCTGTTACTTGTCTTTATTACGGATCGTCTGTTGGTATTGTAACTGTTGGCTGTGGTCAAACACATGGATTATCAGTTGGTAATAAAGTTAGAATAGTTGGTATTGAGTCCTTCAAGGCATTCAAAGGTGAGAATGGAGTAACTGATAGTGCTGTTACTATTCATGATGAAGAATTCTATGATGATTACTTTGTTGTAGATACAATTGGAGTCGGAGCATCCAATTACTTTACTGCTCAGGCCAAGAAAGGTCTTACTGGAGTTAAGAGTTTTACTGGAATCACGACAGCATTCTCTCTCAAGACTGCTTATGCCTCTCAGTTTGGTCTTCCTACGATGGAAGATGAGAAATTGTCTGAAAGACTATCACCAATTTATACAGGAATTAATAAGAACCTTACTAGTACTGTTGCAGCATCAAACTCTACTATTAGTGTTAGTGATACAAAAGGATTATACAAAGGAGATTTCATTCAGATAAAGGATGAAATTGCTAGAATTGTTGATGTACCAACTTCAACAACTCTGGACGTTATCCGTGGTCAATTGGGAACAGACTCTAAAGCATATCCTGTTGGAGAAGTTCTAAGAAAAATTTCTCCAATTCCTATTGAACTTCGTAGACCTTCTATCATTCGTGCCTCTGGTCATACATTTGAATATCTTGGATTTGGTCCTGGTAACTACTCAACAGCTCTTCCTCAGAGACAGGATAGAGTTCTCACAGATAGAGAAATCATCAACTCTCAGGCAAGATCCTCTGCTGGTGGTATTGCCGTCTATACTGGAATGAATGACCGTGGAGATTTCTACATTGGCAATAAGAGAATCATTTCACCAACTGGAGAAGAAGTCGTTGTTGACACTCCATTCCCAGCTGATATTACTGAGGGTGATGCTTCTAAGTTGAAGATTGATACTGATGATATCTTGGTTGGTAAGAGACTTCGTGTTGAGGGTGGTCCTGATCAGGAAATGGTCAGCACCTTTGGCGGTCCAGTTATATTCTCTAATAACATCAATGTTCTCGGTGGAGAGGGTGTTCAGGCAGTTAATCTGAATCTTTCTGGAGATCTAGATCAACCAAGAAAGATTACGATGTCTGATACTAAGCCATTGATTGATGGTAAAGTTGGTGATATTGTATTGAACGCAGTTCCTGCCTCTGGTGGATTTACTGGATGGGTTTACACAACTGAAAGTACTTGGAGACAATTTGGTCTTATCAGTACATCAGATACAGAAACAAATCTTGTTGTTGATGGTGTATTTGCGAATGGTGATGTTGTTGGATATGCTGGATCCTTCACTAACTTAAATGTAACTGGAATAGGAACGATCTTTAATGCCAATATCCAAAGTGGTATTTCATCTGTCGATGCTACTTCTACCAAGGATCTCTATGTGTCTGGAATAGCTACATTTAAGAGTGATAATCCTGGAGGTATCAAGTTTGAATTCTTAGGTGGAAATGTTGGAGTTCATACCAATATAAGAGTTAATGCTGAGAATGATGGTGATGTAATGTCCTTTGATATCAATCAAGATTCTAGACACCCAACTGGAGCACATTCTGGAGCACTTGCACCTAAAGGAGTTAGAGTTGTAAACAAAGTTACAAGAGTTGGTCTTGAAACTAGACTTGATGCCTTAGATAATGATGAAGCACTTTATAATTTTGGAACAGGTCTAGTTGGAATTGGATCTGGAACTATTGAAATTGATCTTAAGTATGGTAATAATTTTGAAATTGCACCAGATATTGTAAGTGAATCTGTCGATGGTCTTGTAGGCCCATGCACATTCTTTAATCCTAAGAATGTATTTGCCGGCCAGCAAGGTAGTATTGAGGTATATGTATCTGCTGGATCAACTGCTACGTTTGGTTGGGGAACATCATTCTACTTCCCAGGAGGAACACCACCAACTATCGGTGCGGGATCGACAACAATGATCGGTTATTATGTCTTTGAAAATGAGATTCCAAACGAATCTCCAGGTAAGATTATGATATCTGCAATCGAAGATCTGAGGCCATCTGTATGACACTAGAAGTTTTTCCTTTATGGATGCTATACAAGGAATTTCAAGTTCCTTTGGGATCGATTGTCATGTGGCCAATTGCAGATCCAAATAAATTGCCAACTGGTTGGATGATATGTGATGGTAGATCATTATCTAGGACAACTTATAAGGAATTATGGAATCAAGTTCGTTTAACTTATACTTCTGTAGATGATGGATCAAATTTTAACATTCCTAACTTGAGTAATACTTTTTTGAAAGGAACATGTCCAAATTACGATACTTCTACGGATACTTATAGTTGGAGTTCTAACGATCTTCCAGGAACTACTGAGGCAGAAGGATTCAATCATTCTCTTGTTTCTCCTGCCATCACTCCAAATATTCAATTATCGTCTTATTCTACACAGGTTTCATATCAAGTTACTACCTCAGGACAAGAAATTCATTCTCACTCCGATGCTGTTCAGGAAGGTTATCGTTATACTACAATAGATGATGCAGCCTCTGATACAGCTGGTCATGATCATGATACTTCTGCTACTAATGGTGCTGGAGCAAAGCACTTGCCTGGGGGAGCATCAAGGAGAACTTCGAGTGATTCTTCTTCATATGATTGGCCATATGGTTCATATTTTGACAGAAACGGATATGCGAAATCCTCTGCCATGGCACATTCATTCCAGGCATTGTATACTTGGGATCACAATCATACACCAAAATCTAGAAATTCTTCAAATTCTCAACAGGGAATTATTGGTGGAGTTAATGGAACTAGTTTAGTAAATGAATCTGGTGGTGGTCAGTTGACACCAGGAACTGGTTCTGTTGGAAATCATACTCACGTTGCACAATATTCGATAGAAAGAACTCACAATCATACTATTTCTGGACAAACTGGTAGTATTCAACTGAGTGGTTTTGACTCCAAGATAGAACCAAAACATATGCCTATGTTATACATAATCTATACGGGGGTAAGTTAGATGTCGTCTGGTTTAACTGGTCTAATTACTGTTATTGCTTCTCCCTTAAATGCTACTGGTTCTTTCTCTATACCAGAAGGGTGGTTGGTATGTGATGGGAGATCTTATAATAAAAATTCTTATTTAAGTTTATATAAAAATCTACTAAAAGATGGGCCTAATTCTACTTTTGATTCTGTAAGTAATCCATTATTATATGGTGGAGATACTGATAATTTTAATGTTCCTAATCTGAATAATAGATTCATGAGGGGATATAAAGATGGTGATGCAACTGTTCAACCCGGTCAATACACTCAGGAAGAAGTTAATTTGAGTGGACTTACTGCAACACCAAGCAATTCTCAAGTAACTTTGAGTCAAAATTCATCATCATATTCATCGGTAACTCAGAGTATTAGTGCTAATGGAGAGCATAATCATATGTATGCTCAAGGTGGTGGAGATGGTGGTCAAAAGTTGAGTGAATATGCACAACTTGACTCACAAAGACAGTTCTTTCATACGAGAGTAGCATTCAGTTCTCAACTTCAGGGACAAGGATTCGCAGTACATTTGAGAGATTTCAGACAAAGTGGAAATGCATTTACAACTTGTGATTTGAGTTACGATCATTATAGTATGTGGTCTATTATTCAAGGTGGTAGTAGTGGTTATCAATTATCAATTCCAGATTCTGATCATAATCTTTCGTATTTGTTTGGCGGCCAATATTCTGGTCAAGATATGAGTCAGTCTTCTATTAGAGAAAAGACATTTACTACTATGCCAGTAACCAGTCTATGGGGATCAACTGGTAGACCTTTTGGTCATAATTCTCAGGAAGCTAATACTGCTTTTAGACACATCCATAAATACAGCATTACTATTGATAATAATACTGGTCATCAGCACGATATAAATTCTGTGTCTAATGAAGCTCATAGTCATACTCACACTGTGACAACAAATCCTACAGTTCAAAATACTGGTACAGGTACAGAACTTAGACCCGCAAATACAAAGATGATTTTTCTTATCTACGCAAAATAATGGCATTAAGAAATTATCCAACTGGAACAATTTTACCTTTCCCAAATGTTCAGACAGATTCGATACCAAATGGGTGGTTGCTTTGCGATGGATCGGCTGTAAATAGAGGTGGATACGGACAACTATTCTCTTTGATAGGAGAAACGTATGGTGCTGGAGATACAACAACAACTTTTAATGTACCAAATCTACAAGAATGGTTTATTAAAAGTGTAGATTCTTCTACCATGACCTCTGGAGAAGGAGTCAGTGTAAATTCATCAGTTCATTTACAGAATGAACAATACACTTATGATTTACAAGCACAAGTAGCACAATCACAGTACACGGATTCTGCAAATACTGGTCCTTTTAATCATACATCTTCATCAGCAGGAAATCATCAACATTCTTTTACATATTATACTGATACAAGATCTTTTGGATCTGGACTTAATGATAGTCAGTGTATTGACAATATGCTTCCAGTAAATCCTATTGCTGCTCAAGGAAAAGTGCATCATAGATTTGGTAATGTTCAAGTACAGAATGATTTTCTTTATCATGAAACCACTGCCACATGGAGTCAGCATGGTTCAAATACCCGTGCTCATGCTGCTCAGTCTGATGTATATAATTACTACTGTCCAGAACTAGCGGCAGCTGCTTCATCACAGCATCAGTGTACTGCTGGAGCTCCTACATGCTCTACTCAAATGGTCGATATTGGCATATCAGCTAGTGGAAATGGAAAATATAGAAACATTACCTATGGGTATCATGATCATTATATTTGTGAAGAGTATCAGGTTCAGAGTGGAAACAAGGTTTCTCAATCTGGTTCTTCAGCATATCAAGCAAGTTATTCTTCCAAGAGATTATTCGATGTTCATCAGGCTCATACTCATGGAGGATCTTTGTCTGTGAATGAACAGTCTGGGATTACGCATGGTTCTATAGAGCACCAATTTTCAAGTAATGTAACAGCAACACTTAATGTTGCCTCTGGATATCCGGGAGAGGGGACTACTAATTCTTCTGGAGATTTGAAACCAGCAGCATTAGTTCTTGGTTTCATCATAAAGACATAAATAAATAATAAATCACACTGATTGGGGGAAAGTGAACCCATGGCATCATTTCAAAAGAATTTTGTCGTCAAAAATGGCCTAGAAGTTGGATTAAATAATGGTTCAATTTTAGTTGCGACTATTGAAGGCGTAGGAATAGGAAGTACAGTACCAGGTTGTGCTCTTTCTGTTGTTGGCGATTCAAAAATTTCTGGAATAACTACATTCGGACGAGATGTAGTCGTTGATGGAAATCTGACTGTCAATGGCACAGAAACAATCATCAACACTTCTACTCTGGAAGTAGAAGATATTAATATAGGCATCGCTTCAGCAACAAATAAACTAAATGATAGTCAACTTGATGGTGCTGGAATTACGATATATGGAAGTGCTGGAGATAAAACTTTATCGTGGGATAATTCAAATTCAAGACTGGCATTTAATACTAGTGTATATGCTCCAAGTCTAAGTGCTATTCACTCACAATCTGATGGATTGAGTGTTGCTGGAGTATCAACTCTAACAAACAAATTAGAAATCAGAAGTGATGATTCTAGTCCTGGTAGAGTTGACTTCTATTGTGAAGTAAATAATCTTCATAGAGTAAGACTGGAGGCTCCTCCTCACGCCAACTTTAGTGGTAACCCTGTAGTAGTTCTTCCAAACTCAAGTGGAAATCTATTATTGGATAATGGATCTGGTGCGTCCCTGACTAATCTTAATGCAGATAATCTTTCTTCTGGCACAATACCTGATGCAAGATTTCCATCGACACTTCCTGCCGTAGATGGTTCTGCTTTAACTAATCTAGTTGCTGGAATTGGTATTGGAACAGCCTCTGGATCTGTTGGTTTTGGTATTACTGTTCTCAGTCTTGAGGGCCCTGGAGTCAGCACTGCTATTTTAGACCAGGCATCTGGCATTGGCACAGTATTCTTCGAAGGTGGAGGTGGTGGTGGATCGATTAGTGTAAGCCTAACACCCCCCACTAGCCCAGCATCTGGTGATCTTTGGTATAGTCCAAATCATGCTAGAACATTCATTTATTATGATGAAAGTGTTGTTGGATATGGTACTGACGCATACTGGATCGATGCTGCTCCATTCCACATACCACCAGGAAATGCTGTTCCTGGAATCAGTACGACAGGAACCTCTACATTTAATAACTTAAGTGTTTCTGGCGTTGTAACTGCTACTTCATATTATGGTAGTGGTGCTAATCTGACTGGAATAACAGAATCTCAAATCACTGATCTAGGAACCTATGCTACAGTATCTTATGTTAATTCTGAGGTAGCAGGAATCGTATCCGCAGCCCCAGCTACACTGGATACATTGAATGAGTTATCTGCAGCATTGAATGATGATGCTAACTTTGCTACAACGGTCACTAATCAATTAGCATTGAAAGCAAATCTTTCTGGAGCTGAATTTACTGGAATCACAACATTTACCAAAGTAATAACTGGTAGAGAGATGGTTCTCTCTGGAATTGGTACTGCGAACGAGTTTGATGCTCTCTCTGATATTAACTACAAAAAGAATATTAAGACTGTAGAAAATGGATTGGATAAGATTGTAAGTCTCCGTGGTGTTTCTTATGATTGGAAACAGAGTGATAGACCATCATATGGTGTGATTGCTCAGGAACTTGAAGAAGTTCTGCCAGAACTTGTTCATGGTGGGTTTGGTGATGATCCAAAGACTGTGAATTATAATGGAATTATTGGCGTCATGATTGAGTCAATTAAAGAGTTGAAACAAGAGGTCGAAACTCTCAAAAAAATAATAAATAACTGAAAGGAGGAATAATAGAAAGTGGCTTTAAATTTTCCTAGTAATCCAACAGTAGGTCAAGTACATTCGGATACTGATTCTGGATTTTCATACGAATGGGATGGAGTAGTATGGAAGAGTTTTACTACAGCTTCCGCATCTAATATTAAAAGGATTGATGATATTTCTTCCTCATTCAATGGCATTCTTACTTCCTTCGCACTTACTTCAAATTCATCTACAGTAACACCAACTAACAATCAATCACTAGTTGTCAATTTGGGTGGTGTCATTCAGGATCCAACCGATGATTATACGATTACAAATAATAATATCGTATTTTCTACTGCTCCTGTAAGTGGAATATCATTCTCGGCTATTCTCCTTGGAACATCTTATTCAGCAGTAAGTCAGACCTCTGAATATGCATCAGTCGCTGGTATCGCTACTTATGCTTCTAATGCTGGTATCGCTACTTATGCTTCCACTGCTGGTATTGCTACTTATGCTTCCACTGCTGGTATCTCTACAGTTGCAGAAAATCTGACAAATTCGCCAAATATTATTGTTGGATCAGTTACTGCAGATTCTGTCAGTATTGGTTCTAGTATTCAGATGGGTAATATTGGTATTATTACAGCAAAAGCTTTTCATGGTGATGGATCTCAATTAGATGGAGTAACAGTAAATACAAGTTTCTTGGTCTCTGGAAGAGTATCTAATACAACTATTCTCCTTAGCTCTGGATCCTTTACTATTGAGGGAAGATCTGGTAATATTAATATTAATGCTTGATGTTTATGAACTGCTAAATAAAAATGAAAGCTAATCGATTATAAAAAAAATGGCGATTAAAGTCTCAGATACTACAGTTATTGATGATAGTAGAAATGCTAGCAATCTTGTTAGTGTCTCTGCTGCTAGTTCAGTAACTGCACTCTCATTTTATGGTGATGGATCCAATCTTTCTGGAATTGCTGTCAGCACTACCTTCCTTGTTTCTGGAAGATCAGCGAATACGAGCATCTTACTTTCTGCCAATTCTTTTGTCGTAGAAGGAAGAGGTGGTAACGTATCTATTCCTATTTGAGATAAATAAATTTAACAACCCGTAAATCCCTCCCCTACCTAAAGAAAAATGGCAAATAGATTTCCACTTATTGTTGATTCGTCAACGCAAAGAATTAAAGAGATTGCGGTCGGCGACAACATTGACCTTACTAATAGCGGTATTGCAAATGCTGATCATCTTCAGTCAACAGGAACAACTGTTGGAGTAACTACTGTTACAACAGCAAATATTACTACAGCAACTGTTTCTACTACACTGGATGTTGATGGAGCCTATACCAGTTCAGTTTCTGCTGTTGGTGCTTTAGATATCGACCTAAGTGCATCAAACTACTTTACTAAAACTATTGCTGGTAACTCTACATTCACTTTCAGCAATCCTCCTGCGAGTGGTACTGTAGGTTCATTCACTCTTGAACTAACTTATAGTTCTGGAACAATTACTTGGCCTGGTTCAGTGTACTGGAATGGAGCCGGACAGACAGCTCCTACCATCACAGCCGGTAAAGTACAACTCTTCGTCTTCTCTACTAGAGACGGTGGTACTACATATCGTGGTGCTGTTCTTGCTGATTACGATAGCTGAGGTATAATATGGATCCTATAACAAGAATGGTAGCCGCTGGTGCGGCTGGAGTAAGTGGTAGTAGTGCGACGTATGTCGATGATGTATTCAGTACGTTTTTGTATGACGGCACTGGTTCAGCACAAACAATTACTAATGGAATTGATCTAGCGGGTGAAGGTGGCTTGGTTTGGATTAAAAACCGTGACACCAGTGCATACAACCACTGCTTGTTTGATACAGAAAGAGGTGCGACGAAGCTTTTAATATCTAATTCTTCCGCCTATCAATTTACCACTACCAACAGCCTGACTGGATTTAATTCTGATGGTTTTAATCTTGGCAGTTATGGTGATGTAAACGCTAACACACTCGACATTTGCTCTTGGACATTCCGGAAAACGCCAGGATTTCTTGATATTCAAACATGGGCTGGCGATGCTACCTCTGGAAGAAATATCAGCCACAACCTTGGGTCAGTTCCAGGGATGATTTTAATAAAAAAAATTGACGCTTATGAAAACTGGGCAGTTTATCATCGAAGCATTGGAGCAGGTAAATTTCTCAGCTTAAATACAACTGATGACGAAGAGGCTAGTACCGATATTTTTGGGAATACAGCGCCAACGAGTACGGTATTTACAGTTGGAAATCATGGAAGAACAAACCAAAACGGCAACACTTACATTGCCTACATCTTCGCCCACGACGATCAATCGTTTGGAACGGATAGCGACGAAGCGATTATTAAATGTGGAAGCTTTACATGTGATAGCAATGGATTAGCTACGATTGACCTTGGGTTTGAGCCGCAGTTTTTAATAACAAAACGTGCCGATAGTACTAGTCAATGGGACATAGTTGATAGTATGCGTGGCCTCACAACAAATAAAGCGGGGGTTGGCAACATTGATAATGCATTGCTTCGTGCCAACCTTGCCAATGCAGAATTAAAATTCCCTCAGTTTGGATTAACTTCAACAGGTTTTCTAACTGGCGCTAATATCGGCCCGAACGCTAACTACATTTACATTGCAATCCGCCGTCCCAATAAACCGCCGACTGCTGGAACGGATGTGTTTCAAACTTTAAATTATAACGGAAACAGCAGCACTGTAAAAAGGCCTACAAACATTTTAGTAGATGCGTTTTTTACCCAAAGGACTAACGCAGGCACCCCATACGCCATAGACCGAATGAGAGGCGGTTCACAGTATTTATCGATAAACGGTACCGGTCTCGAAGGATCTGCGGCAAATGCGGTAATCGAATTTGGAAACAACTATATCGAAGTAGGCACTTTAAGCGCGGTAAATAGCAGCGCCTATAATTATGCTTTATCCATGTTCAAACGCGCCCCAGGTTTCTTCGACGTGGTGGCTTATACGGGGACGGGATCATTGTCGGGCGTCAATCACAACTTAGGCGTAACGCCAGAGCTAAAAATTACTAAATGTCGCAACAACACGAGCGATTGGGTTGTTGGCGGCTCTGCTGTAGCGGGCGAGAATGGTTACATCTATCTACATAGCAACGCTGCATTAGTTAGCAGTACAAATTACTGGGATGGAGGCGATGACAGCGCAACTCAATTTGGTGTTAGAAACACCAACATGGGATCGGATTATTCTGGAAAAACTTATGTGGCCTACCTTTTCGCCAGCCTTGATGGTATCAGTAAGGTTGGCAGCTACACCGGCACAGGCAATGACATCAACGTTGACTGCGGTTTCACTGCAGGTGCTCGTTTTATAATGATCAAACGCACTGACAGCACTGGGGATTGGTACGTCTATAACACAGTTCGCGGTATTAGCAGCGGCAACGATCCATATCTCTTGTTAAATAACAGTACCGCTGAAGTTACCAACACCGATTACATTGACCCACTCAATGCTGGATTTACAGTGACATCATCTGCTCCTGCTGCTCTTAATACCAGCGGTGGCACGTATCTATTCCTTGCGATTGCTTGATATAATTAACTTATGGAAATTCGTAATCGTAAGACTGGTGAAGTTATCACAGTCGATGAATTGAGAAGAAAACATCCTAATGTAAGTTTTCCACATCCTATTACAACTGATATTCTTAATGAATATGAATATGATGCTGTTATGAATGGTCCATCTGCGAAAGTATCTGGACCATATGATGTCAGTGTTCGTAATGGTGTAAAGAAAATAAAAGGACAGTGGTTTACTAATTTTGTTGTTGGTCCAATCTTCAAAAAATATACAGATGATGAAGGTAAAGTAGTTACTGTTGCCAAACAAAAGAAAGAGTATAGACAGGGTATTGATAATAGAGCAGCAGAGTCGGCAAGAAAAACTAGAAATCAAAAACTAAAGGAAACAGACTGGACTCAAATACCAGATTGTACTGTAGATAAAACTGTCTGGAAAGAGTATCGAGAAGAACTTCGTGATATATCTACACAGGAAGGATTCCCTCACGATATTACTTGGCCTGAGGAACCATCCTGAGGACATTTTATCCTAAATATTTAAAAAGAAACCCCGCAAAAGAACCATGGCAGATAGATTTCCAATTATTATAGAATCAACCGAACAGCAGATTCAAGAACTTTCTGCTGGAGATGGTTTAGATCTGACTAAGAGTGGTGTTGTAAATGCTAATTATGTTCACTCTGCGGGTGTAAATGCTGGTGTAGTAACAGCAACATCATTTATCGGTGATGGTTCACAAATTACTAATATTCCTGCTGGGGGAGGTTCATTAGAAGCCACTGCATCAGGAACTTTATCTGATGGTTCCACAGTCATTGTTAATACTGATGGAACTGTAAGTGCTGCTGGTCTGGAAGGATCTGAATGGATTGCAACACTGGGTGGAACTGGATATGATCAAGGAAAAGGAGTTGCTGTTGACAGTTCAGGTAATGTTTATGTTACTGGGAATATAGTCTCACCAAGTACTGGTTACTTTGACTGTTCAATTGCAAAATATAATTCTTCAGGAGTTATTCAATGGCAACGTACATTGAGTAGTTCACTTAATGATTATGGAGTTAAGATAGCACTTGATAGCTCAGGTAATGTTTATATTGTTGGTGCTACCCAAACATCAGGTAGAAGTCATGTTTTAATTGCAAAATATAATTCATCGGGATCTATCCAATGGCAACGTACATTCAGTGGCACCGGACCTTTTGACAATGGTAGTGGAATAGCAGTTGATAGTTCTGGAAATGTTTATATTGCTGGTTTTAATCAAGGTGGAAATTTAGATTCGGGCAACGATGCTGCGTTCCTTGCAAAATACAATACTTCAGGAACACTTCAATGGCAAAGGCTTTTGGGAAGCAGTTCTCAAGACCATGCAAAAGGAATAGCAGTTGATAGTTCAGGAAATGTTTATGTTGTTGGCGACACCGTTTCAAGTAACTATGATATCTTTATTGCAAAATATAATACATCAGGATCTATTCAATGGCAACGTACATTAGGTGGTACAGGTATTGAGTATGGTTATGGAATAGCCGTTGATAGTTCAGGTAATGCTTATGCTGTTGGTCAGACCAACTCATCAGGTGCTGGAGGTTCTGACTTCTTAATTGCAAAATACAATACATCAGGAGCTATTCAATGGCAACGTATATTGGGCGGTTCTGGTGATGAGGTGGCAAGGAGTATAGCAGTTGATAGTTCAGGTAATGTTTATGTTACTGGTGATACAAGTGCTGGTGGTTATGACTTCTTAATTGCAAAATATAATTCTTCAGGAACAATTCAGTGGCAACGTACATTAGGTGGTACTGGTGGTGATTATCCGGACTCAATACAAGTCGATAGTTCAGGCAATATTTACATTGCTGGTTATACTAACTCATCAGGTGCTGGTAGCAATGACATTTTAATTGCTAAACTTCCTGATGATGGATCTTTGACTGGTACTTATGGTAGTTTTACATACTCTTCTTCATCGCTGACTGCTGCTTCTATAACATTGACCTCTTCTACATCATCCTTAACTGATTCTGCTCTATCATTTACAAGCTCTACGTCATCACTCACTGAGTCTGCATCTAGTTTTACTTCATCTACTACAAGTATGGCATCAACCAATCTCACATCAGAAAACTTCATCGGAATTTCTAATGGAGCCTATACCAACGGTCAAACAGCAACTATTCAAATCGCAGGTTCCGTCGATGATGCTCAGTCCAGTCT
>Ga0181413_1000241_pt1 | contig 16713 bp, 20 predicted proteins | sample 36SPOviralmetaG_FD_130111 | JGI IMG/M metagenome (GOLD analysis project Ga0181413, IMG submission 130111) | Marine viral communities from the oligotrophic San Pedro Time Series (SPOT) site, San Pedro Channel, CA, USA - 36 SPOT_SRF_2012-09-28 | ecosystem: Environmental > Aquatic > Marine > Strait... | reverse complement strand
TTAAAGTAAACGAAATCATCAAGCAGTCTGGATCGTCAATATCTATTGGTGAGTCGGGAGACACGATTAATCTTGCAGGGTCAGCGTATGCTGTAGCTGCTAACACCCCAGCTTTTAAAGTAGAATTAGCAAGTAATCAAAGTATACCAAATGGTACCAATACAAAAATAGCTTGGGATAGTGAAATATACGATACAGATAATGCTTTTGCTTCAAACAAATTTACAGTCCCTTCAGGTAAAGGGGGTAATTATCATTTTTCTGGAATAGTAATTATGAGAAATATAGACGATAATGAATCAGTATCACTACGAATACACGTCAATGGATCTGATACTTTAGATGGATTAAATGTTTATAGAATGAATCAATATGGCACTGGTTCTGATAAATTTATAACTCTTCCAATATCAATAGATATAAATTTATCAGCTTCAGATTATGTTGAAGTTTTTCTATATCATGATGAAGGAGGATCACAAGATGTTGATGCTGGTTATTCTTCTTTTTGTGGATACAAACTAATAGGATAATATATGAGCAGTGAAATAAAAGCAGATAAGTGGTCCCCCGCTAGTGGAACGTCCGCAACGATCGGTGACTCAGGTGACACGTATACCGTACCGTCAGGCGTAACCCTTGATACGTCAAGCTCGACTCTTACGTTACCGTCTAGTGTCATTACAGGACAGACAGAGAAAACCTCTTTAGCTGATACAGATAAATTTTTAATTTCAGATAGTGCAGCGAGTGGTGCATTAAAGTATGTACAAAATTCTAAAATACAAACAATGAAACAGACAGGAAGTTTGTATTTTGAAACAACTAATAGTACAAATGAAATGAATATTGATAGTTGTTTTTCTTCTGCTTACAATATGTACTTAGTTAAATTTCAAGTATTACCAGCAAGTAACACAGCGGGTCTTACAATGAGAGCAAAACACTCTACTGGCTCTATGAGTGGATCTCATTACGATTATGTAAGTAGGTCTAGAAGTACAGCTGGTACAGATGGAGAGCATAGAGGAACTGAACAAAATAAAATTATCATATCAGATGCAGTAACTTCAAGAGAATATGATACTGGTGCTTGGGGAGAATTTTATATATGGGCTAACACAGATAGATCTGCAAGTGCAGCATTTAGTTGTACAGGAAGATATGGTGTTATGACTTCTAACTCTGGAGGAGATACCAAAATTTATACACATGTTTCTCAATATCAACGAACAGTTACTGATGCAGGAGCATTAACAGGTCTTCAATTCTATTGGGAAAGTGGTAATTGTGAGCAAGCTAACATCAAAGTTTATGGATTATTAGGGAGCAATGCATAATGACTAAAACATATGACAACATAGTTGGTTTAAGAGATAGAACTCCAGCAGAAGAAGAACAATATGCTAAAGATCAAAAAGAATACCAAGATAATATTGTACCTAAAAAACTTGCTTACATAAAAGAATTAAGATTACAAAGACTAATTGAAACAGATTACCTTGCTAACTCTGATGTAACGATGCCAGATAACGTTAAGACGTGGAGGCAAACTCTTAGAGACTTGCCAGCCAACCACACGGATGAGGCAGCGTATGATGCACTATTAGCAAGAGATTCTGATGGCAACCTAACACACAGCATATGGAGTAAACCATAATGGCACTAACGAGACTAGGACTTAATCAATCAATTAACTTAGCTACTAATACTACAGGTACGCTCGCTGTAGGTAATGGCGGCACGGGTTTAGCTTCTGGTACAACAGGGCAGTTTCTTAAATTTACAGGTAGCACAGCTATTGGAACAGGTGAAGCGGGTGGCGGTAAACTTGGACAAGTTTTACAAAATGCTAATGAAGGAGAAACTAATGTTTCAAGTGATAGTTATACTGGAATTAGTTTATCACAAGCTATAACTCCTTCGGCAGCTTCTAGTAAAGTAATGATTATAGTAAGTCTTGCAGGTGTTGGTCATCATAGTTCTTGTGAAGGTGGTGCTTTAAGAATTACAAAAGGTGGAAGTGAATTAAAACAATTTACAGAAAGTTCTGGTTATGACAATAATACAAGTGCTAATTTTTATGCTTCTTCCGACAATTGCGTATATATAGATTCACCTAATACAACAAGTGCTACGACATATGCTGTTGAAGCAAAAAGATTAAATAGTGCTGGTGCATGGAGACTAAACTCAGATAGTGGTGCAAGTGGAGCTTCTTATTCATCAATTACAGTAATGGAGATTTTAGCATGACTTTAGGAGAAAAAATTTATCAAGCCATTATGAATATTAATTCTGATGCTCAATTTGTATCAAAAATAACAGATCGAGAAAAAGAAGAATTTGACATTACTTGGGTTAATACGACTCCAATATCTAAAACAGATATTAAAGCGGAGATGGATAAACTCTAATGACCTTCGCAGCCGCATCATTCGGTGAGCGTGCCTTTTCCGAAGACGTAGATCAAAATGCCGTAATAGCGGTAACCGGGCAACAATTAACTTCTAGCCTTGGCACAGTCACAGTAACAGCTGGTGTATTAGTAGAACCTACAGGGTTGTCTTTTTCTGCCAATGTTGGCGCTGTAACAGTAGTAACAGAAATTATAGTAACACCTACAGGTTTAGGTGCAACAATGTCTGTTGGCGATGTCGTGGTAACAGCTGGTGTATTAGTTTTACCTACAGGTTTACAAATTACATCATCTTTAGGAACAGTAACCGTAGCAGCTTCTGCTCTTGTAGAACCTACAGGCGTTGTATCTACTTTTGCTGTAGGAGATCCTACAGTATCAGGCTCTGCTTTAGTAGCACCGACAGGAGTGTCCTCGACATTTGCTGTAGGAGATGTTACAATAGAGTCAAGATATTTTCCTGCTGGTGTACAAGCAACTTTTGGTTTAGGAACAGTAACTGTAGTAGCTTCTGCTCTTGTAATACCAACGGGTGTAAGCATAACAGCACAAGTAGGAGATCCAAAACTAACAATCTGGAATGGTGTAGACGATTCTAGTGGTAATTCATGGACTGTCGTTCCAACAGGATAAGGAGATAATATGGCTGATTCGACGATATTAAATTTAGACCTCCAAACAACTGGTGCAAACGCTGGTACATGGGGTAGTAAAACAAACGATAACTTAGAAAAAATAGAAAATGCAATAAAAGGATATGCAAGTGTTTCTATTACAGGTACTTCACAAGCATTAACAGTTGCTAGTGGTGGTACAGGTGATCAACAAAGTAGAGCAATTCTTAATTTAACAGGGACACTTTCAGGATCAACAGCACTAACGTGTGAAGCAAATCCTAATTGGTATATAGTAAAAGATGCAACAACAAGAGCTGGACACGCTTTAACATTTGGGCCATCTGGTGGTTCTGCCGTAACACTTACAGCAGGTGCAATACATTTAATTTATACTGATGGATCATCAGCATTTCAAATACCAGAAAATTTAGCCAACATAGCATTGTCAGGCACACTTACCGTAACAGGTGATGTGTCATTTGATGGTGGTGCTTTTATTTTTAATCAATCAGGAGCTGCAGTAGACGCAAGATTTGAAGGTGATACTGATCAAAATTTAATAATAACAGATGGTAGTACAGACCGTGTAGGCATGGGTGCACCAACACCTAACGCTAAATTACACATAAATCAATCTTCTGCTACAGGTGCACAACCAGTTTTAGAATTAGAACAACTAGATCAAGATTATGCTTTTACTAACTTTGTTGGTACATCCGCTAGTGATGCATCAAAAAGTTTGTCTTCTTCTACAGCATCGGCAGCAAACAAAGCTGGTGCAATAAGAATAAGGGTAAATGGCACAGAACGTTGGATAAGATTTTACGATAACGCAATATAGGAGCTTGAATGACGCTTATAAAAATTCAAGTAGCGCCGGGTATAGATAAACAAAACACCGAATATGGTGCTGAAGGTCGTTGGATAGATTGTGACAACGTGCGTTTTAGATACGGGTTAGCAGAAAAAATAGGTGGTTGGGCAAAAACAACACCAGAGGCATTAGTTGGCGCAGCACGAGGAATTATAACTTGGTTTTCTCTTGATGGAGATGCTTACTTAATTACAGGAACTAATAAAAAACTATACGTTTATCAAAACCAAGCTTTTCATGACATTACGCCTATAAGAGAAACTGGCGCATCAATAACTAATTTTACAACGGCTTCAGGATCTACATCAGTCACAGTGACAGACGCTACACATGGTGCTGTAGAAGGTGATTTTGTTACTATATCTAGTGTATCAGGCACAGCCAATGGTATAACAGCTACCAATTTACAAGGTGAATTTGAAATACAATCAGTCACTGACACAAACAATTATGTAATCACTGCAAAAGCAGCAGCTTCTGGTGCAGGTGCTAGTGGTGTAACAGGTAGTGCAGAATATCAAATAAATACTAGACCGCCATTTTCTATATTAGGATATGGTTGGGGTGCAGGACCTTACGGCGGTGTATCCGGTGGACCTGGTTGGAATAAATCCAGAGCAGCTCTTCCAGCACCTAATAGTGTACAACTTGATTCTGGTAAATGGTCTTTAGACAATTGGGGCGAAGATATATTATGTCAACAATTAAATGGTAGTTTATATTATTGGGACACATCAGCTAGTACTTCAACAGTGCAGCGCGCAAATAGAACAGCAGTTTCTGGTGCTCCTACATCTAGTAGATTTGTATTGGTTTCTGGTACTGATAGACATGTAATTTGTTTTGGTACAGAAACAACAATAGGCACGTCTTCCACAAGAGATGATATGTTTCTTCGTTGGTCTGATCAAGAAGACCCAGCAGTATGGACGCCAACTGCTACAAACACAGCTGGTTCACAAAGACTTACAGATGGCTCTAAACTTGTAACAGCAAAACGTTCGCGTGGTGCTGTACTTGTATGGTCAGATACAGCATTGTATCAGATGCAATTAATTGGTGCACCGTTTGTATTTGGTTTTCAACAATTAGGTTCTGCTTGTGGGTGTATAGGACAACACGCAGCTGTTGAATCTAACGGCAAATCATTTTGGATGGGCAATGATTCTTTCTTTGTATTTGATGGTTCAGTGCAAAAAATACCATGTAGTGTAGAAGATTATGTTTTTACTGATATTGATGAAGCATCTCAAAAAGATACATTTGCGGGACTTAACACAGAGTTTAACGAAGTTACTTGGTTTTATTGCTCTAGTGGTTCAAACGTAATAAATAGATCTGTAACTTACAATTACTTAGAAAACGTTTGGTACGTTGGTAGTCTTGCTAGATCTTCATGGTTTGATAAGGGTGTCTATGGTTTTCCTCAAGCAATGGAGTTTGAAAATTCTAGTACAACATCTACAGTTAGTACAATCACAGGATTAACTGCAGGTAGAAGTTTTTTATATAGTCATGAAAATGGCAACAATGCGGATGGTGTAGCTTTGTCTTCATCAATAACATCAGGTGATTTTGTTTTACCAGAAGCAGGAGAAAAACTTATGTCAATAAAAAGATTTATACCAGACTTTAAAGATCAAAGCGGTAACGTTGATGTAGAATTAAACTTTAAATTATATCCGAGTTCTACAGCTACGACAAATGGTCCTTACACAGTTTCACCTACAACAACAAAAATAGATACACGTGCACGTGGTCGACAAGCATCTTTAAAAATAACAAGTTCTGCAATAGATACTAAGTGGAGATATGGCACATATCGCGCAGATGTACAACCAGATGGAATGAGATAATGGCACAAATAAATATACCTAGATTACCACAAGCACCACAAGAATATAGTAAAGGACAAATAGATCAAATGATACAGTCATTAGATTTGTTAATACAATTACTTAATAGTTCTTACACACCAGAAACACTTAGAGAAGAGGACGAGGCTTTTGCCTGGTTTTTAAATTAATGGCTAACACATATAAAAGAGTTGTATCTGCATTAACTAGCACAGGGGATAATACGGTATACACTTGTCCTGCAGCCACAACTACCATAATAAAAACAATAAAAGTATTTAATAATAGCAGTGGAACAGCTCAAGTATCTGTAAAAATAGGTACTTTGGAATTAGAAAGAGAAGCTAGTTTAGCTGCCAATGCTACAAAAACCTTTGTTTCTGGGTCAGATGTTTTAGAGGCAGGAGACTTACTAAAAATTAACACAAATGCACAACCTATAAACGTGTATATAACATTCTTAGAGATATCATAATGATTGAAAACATACAAAATACTTGCTATAAGGAGAGAATATGCCTATAAAAGATGACGGAGTAGTAGAGTATGTTGAGATTAACGGTGAACAAGTACCTAAAATCGTTGTCCCAGCAGAAATAACTATTACCAACACTGTAACAGGACAGGAATATGGTTCGGCTAAAGAAGCTGATGACGATGTTGCTGACCCTGCAACTGACACTAAATCAGAACACATTAGACAAGATGTGGTTATTAGTGCAGCAATTCATAAAATAATAGAAGGACAATCAGGAGACGTATAGTGGCACTATCAACTAGACGAAGAGACAGATCATACCCGTCACCCATGGCGCCAGGTTTTGATGATAGTAATAGAGAAAGTTATATAGCAAGATCAGGTGGCATAGGAGCCTTTGCGCCTAAAGCGGGCACAATAGTAGATTACAATTTAGGTAAAGGTGGTCGAATGGCACCTAATTACACTGCTCCAATACCTTCAGTTACCGAAGTACCTACAGACGATGAACGTATGGAAGATGTACTTAAAGATTTATTTAGATCAGATGAAGGTTTGGAAGCAATGCCAAACCCGATTGTAACACCAGCTACATCATACTTAGACCCCACAGCAGATGATTACTTTTTAACAGAGCTTTATAATAAATATTTTAATCCAGTAGATCCAGAAAATGAAGGTTTACCAATGGACGAGTTTCAAGAATACGATCCAAATAATCCTAATATGTTTATGGTGCCTGAAGGCCAAGATCTTAATGACATGGATATAAAAAGCATTATAGAACAAATGCAACAACCTAAATTACCGGCTAGTAGTGATGATAGTTACTCAATGCCAAATATACTGCAAATGCTTGATGACGCAAGAGATGCAGATGACGATTCATATGATACTTTATTGGAAGATTTAACTTTAAGGTATCCAAACATTTTTAATATTTAATATGGGATTTTTTGATAAAGCAATAAAGAATATAGTTAAGAAAGCAAAACCAATGTTGCCTGTTGCAGCCATGTTTGCTGCACCATACCTTGCACCAAAACTAGGTGGATTTTTGGCAGCTGGTGGCAAAGGCGCTGGCCTAGGTAGTTTACTCAGTGGATATGGTACAAAGTTTGGTGCAATGCCAATGATGTTAAAAGCACCAGTTACATCTGGTCTAACAAGTTATGGATTAGCAAGACTGATGGGACAAAAAAATCCTGAACGTGCAGCATTATATTCTGCATTAACAGCTGTTCCGTTTTCTTTTATGAAAGCAAACGCTATGGCTAATACATTAGGTGGCGACGTAAGTGCAATGGATTTATTGATGGCACCAGGTGGACAACCGATTACACAAACAGTACCAAGATTTGGAGTAGAAGGTGGTATGAAAAACATGCCTTTAAACGTAATGCCTAAAACTCAATATCTTGGAGATACTACAAGAACATTATCGCCAGGCATGAAGTTATCAGATTTACTTAGAACTCAACAAGCGGGAAAATCTTTCTTAGGCACTGATATTCCAGCAGGATCTTTTGATATTAAAGCTGGTTTACCTTTACTAGCAGGTTTAACAGGAGGCATGCCAACAGAAGAACAAACAGAAGAAATGATGCGGGAAAAAGAAAAAAAACGTATGTCTCAACTATACGACATGATGAAAAACCCTTACTATAGTTACGTGCCAGACAGGTTAGATTTTACGCCTTATGAAACAGGTGGCGAGGTCAGTGGCCCAGGTGGACCAAAAGATGATGCGATAAATGCAAAGTTAAGTGATGGCGAATTTGTCATGACAGCTAAAGCTGTAGAAAATTTTGGTAATGGTAGCAGAATAAAAGGAGCAAAAAAGATGTATCAAATGATGAACAAACTAGATCCAGAATCTGAAAAACCTTCGGAAGCTATGGTATAGTAAATGGATTGGAGATTTTTCGAAGAGAAAGATCTTTATTGGATTCAAAAAGTTAGCAAAGACTTTTTAAAAGAATCTCACTGGGGGAATGAAGTAGAGATAAACGAAGAAAAGGTTAAAAACTATTTCTTCGCAGCAATGAATAAACCAAACATGTTTGGTATAGTTGCTACAAAAAAGGAAGAACCAATAGGTTTTATGATAGGATGCATATTGGAATTTCCTTATAGTAAGGACACTTTTAGTAGACAATTGGAACTATATGTAGTTCCAGAGGAGAGAGGCAAAATGACTGGTATACAACTTATGAAAAGATTTGTAAATTGGTCAGAGATGAATAAAGTGAAAGAAGTAATATTAAGTGTTTCTGAACAAACAGGTAGCTTTGATAAAGTTGCAAAACGTTTAGGAATGCAAAAAATTGGAACAAATTATAGGAGAATATTTTGAGTATACCAGGATTAAGCGACGGAGGCGATCCATCAGGAACCCAGTTCCAGACGACGTTTCAGCGTGAAGCACCACAAATAGAAGCACGTAAGTTACAGCTTATGGATACAGCTTCAGGATTTGCAAAAGATCCTGTAACTATTCCTCAACAAGAAGTTGTTGATTTTACTGATTTACAAAATCAAGCTTTTACAGATACAGCTGGTGGTCTTGGCTCATTTCAACCTTATTTAAATGCAGCTACAGATAATTTATTAGGTAGCACAGCAGCATATGATCCGATGTCATATCAAGCATATATGAATCCATATCAAAACGAAGTTATTTCAGGAATAGAAGATCAATTTGCAAAATTACAAAATCAAACTAATTTACAGGCATCAAAAGCAGGAGCTTTTGGTGGAGCTAGACAAGGTATACAAACTGCAGAATTAGGAAGGCAACAAGCGCAAGCTGTTGGTCAAGCACAAGCACAAAACTTTCAACAAGCGCAACAGTCTGCTCAACAAAACTTTCAAAATCAAATGCAAAGAATGGCTCAAGCATCACAAGGTCTTGGAGCACTCGGCGCACAACAACAAGCATTGCAACAGGGGGATATTGCATCTGCTATGTCAGCTGGCTCAGTACAGCAACAACGTCTACAGCAAATTGAAGACGCTAAATATCGTCAAACAATACAACAAAAATACGAGCCGTTTCAACGTCTTGGATTTGTTAGCGATATTTATCAAGGTATGCCGTCAAGTGGTATGGCTACAACCATGGGCACTTCACCAACGGTCAACCCATTAGCTCAAGCTGTAGGTAGTGGTATTCAAGGATTGGCCGCATACGAAGCATTGAAGAATTAAGGTCCTATGGTTAGTTCATTACTGAGACCTTTATTTCAAAGAACAGCTAGAGGCTTTAACACTCCACAAGGTAGAATGTTTACTCTTGGGACAGGACCTTTAATGGTTGACTCTCTAACAGATACAGGAAACATAACACCAGCAGATTTTCAAGATGATGTAACGACTGATATAAGTACAGAAATAAACGTCACATCAAAAGACCCACAACCAAATGCCCCTGTAGATGGTCCTCCAATAAAATCACAGGTAGAATCAAAAAACGAAGAAATTGAAAATGAACAATCTCTTACAACAAACTCAGGTGCTGGCACAGAAACAAATAACTACGCATCAAATGATTTACAAAATGATACAGTTATTGCTGATTACATTGATAATGATAGTGTAAAAAGAATAAACAATTATAAAGATGTAATTAAAAATTTTATTGGCGATTCGTCAGGAAACAAATTACAAAAGATAGCTTTACTCATGCAAATAGGATCTTCTTTAATGTCAGGCAGAACTGATCAACCTGGCCTCAAAGGATTTTTTGATGTAGTAGGACAAACAGGACAACAAACCGCACCATTACTATTTGAAATGGGTGTAGAAAAAGCAAAAGCTGATCGTGAGATAGGAGCTGCTGCACTTGATTTATATTTTCAAGAAATGGAAGACATGCAAGATAGAAGTGGCCCATACGTTATGGTATATCAAAATTACAAAACAGAAGATGATGGCAGTATTTCTTTAGATGCAAGCGGTAAACCAATTAAGTTAGAAAAACCTTTAAAAGTATTAACTGTGAAAAGAACAAGTCCAGAAGAAACTAAATTTTACGGATTCAATCAAGCTTATGGTTTTGATGTATTTAGTTTTGTTGAAGCTGGAGAAGGTCAAGATGCATTTGGATTAAACTATGCTGATTCAATAAACGTAAAAGGTGACGCATCATCTGATGCTCAAGTACAATATGCTAATTATGTTAAACGTGGATTAGTGCCACTTGCCAATGAAATTATTCCATTAATTATAGAAAGACCAGATTTAATTGGTGCTTCAGGTGAGTTAGGAAAAATTGTAGGACCAGCTGCGCAAGTATTTGAAGAATTTACAGGACAAATAATTGCAGGTGATTTTGATTCTGCAGATCCTACAGGTTCAGGTTTTGCTGTTCGTGAAACAGCGAATGGTACGATGACTATAGGTGGTGTAGAAATACCTGTATTTGTTGATAGAGATAATAAATATGGAGGTAATGGATTAACACAAGATAGATATGGAGCAGCTTTAGGTGGCGATGATTATGGTGTAGACACTAATGGACAGCCTGCAAGAGCGTACGTTGTTGCAGATACCTTTACAAAACTTTTACAATCTGGTGGTGAACGATCTGTATTAGAAACATTTGAAACAACATTAGGTTTAATGTTAGCGAGAGACAGACAGCCAACTGGTCGTATGTTAGCAGACGTTTTACGTAGATCATTTGAAGATGTAAGACTAACAGGTATTGGTGGTCGTACAACTGATAAAGCAATTATACAAAACTATGTAAGAATATATAATCAACTATACAATAATATGTCAGGTGCTTTAACACTTGCTGGTTATGACAAAGAAAAACAACCGGATTTCTTTACAATAGAAGGTTCTAAAAAATTAGAAAATGCATACTATAATTGGTTATCTAATAATCCAGAAGAACGAGCGCTTAATCTTGATATATCTGGTGGTATGGGATATCCGGATTGGATGAAAAGTTTTGAAGGTAATATACAAGTAGACCACAATGAAAACATGCAAAAAAATGAACAAACATATGAAAGTTTATTAGATAAATACGGATTAAATTAATGGTAGATATATCAACAAAACAGTTTGAAAAAGCAGCATCAGAGTTAGACGCGAAAGATAAAAAATTTGTAAGTAAAACAGAAGGTGGTGTGCCACAAACAAAAGCAGAAGAGATAATAGCGAAGAATAGAAAAACTATGGAACCTATTGCAGAAGCTGCATCAGCTCCATTTCAAATACTTGGAAACGCTTTATTGCCTGGACAACCTTTTGGTAAAGATAATCCTTTTGTCGCATCACAAAAAGAACTTGATGCAAGAGCTTTAGAATTACAAAATTTAAAAACATATAGAGAAAAAAGAGATACAGTACGTGACAATGTAGTTAACATTATAGCAAGAGCAAAAGAAAAATATCCTAATATGGAACCAGAACAAGTGGCTGAACTTAATAATGACATACAAGGATACATTAGATCTATGGGTTTATCACAAAAAGATTTTACAACAATAACGCCTAGTACATTACTTAATGAAGATGAGTTTGGTTTGTATACTTCTACTCCTAGTCCTTATCCTATATTAGAAGCTGGGCAAGAAATGGTAGTAGGAACAGTTGGTGCTTTAAAAGGATATAAAGCTGGACCAGTGATTCTTGATGCTTTTGGAGATTCATTTAGATATGGAACAAAAGGTATTGGTAAAAGATTTATGGCTGGCATGGCACGTGGCGGCAAGGTCCCAGGACCTTGGTGGGCGAAAGCATTAGGCGCAGTGGTTGGTGGTGCTGCAGGCGTAGGAATAGCTGATTATGGTTATGAAGTTCAATTAGATATAATGAACAAAGCTGGCACAGCAAAAAAGTTTTTAAAGAATAGTGATAATCAAATATTAGAAACAATGTCTGCTGTAATACCAGACAGATTAACATTTGGTCCTGAAGGTATCAATCGTCCTGATCAAGCAACAAGAATAAAAGGTGCATTGAAAGATGCAGCAATTGATGGTGCAATATCCAGTGTATTCTTTGGAGCAAGACCTGCTTACTATGCAACAAAAAGATTTATAGGCGGTAATGTATTTGGCATGTTTAAACCAAGAGCAGGATCTAGAGTTCCTGCAGGTCAAGAAATATTAGATGCCGAACAAAGATTATATCAATCTGGTAAATTTTCTACTATGCTACAAGAAGATCCGTTAACAAAAGAATTTATAGAAACATCTGTTGGTGGTAGATCACAAAACATACAATTAAATATTCCTTTAATTGGAAATTTAATGACAAGGTTAATGAGAAGCCCTGTCTTTAATTTTTTAAGTCCTTCTGAATTAAAAACGCCTTTAAAACAAGTAGGTGATTTATTACCGCAAACAGAAAAAATGATTGGTACAAACGTACAACGATCTGATGTTGGTTCTCCTATGTTGGCAGGTATCTCAAAATTATTAGGACGTGCGCCAGTTATAGGTACAAGAATATATAAAAACAAAGCAGATCAAATGAATGCTTACATGGACCTTGGTGGTAGCATAATACAAAAATTAACTTTTGCACCCATATTAAATGTTAGTGAACACGGTGCTAAAATATCAGGATTAGGTGGCGCTGCTGCAAGAGGATTTAGAGATGCTGCTGCAGAAAAACAACAATTGTTATTAGAGTCAGCTAGAAAATACGGCGCTGTTGTAGATGATTCTACATTAGTTAATGAAGCAAAAAGAATATATCAAAGAGCTTTAGCACAAAGACAAATTGCTCCTACAGATGAAGGCACAGCTGCAATTAGTAAAGCAGTTCCAGAACCTTTTATTGATTTTCTAAAAACTCAAATTATAAATCCTGGCATTGCAGGTGCTAGAACAATAGAGCAATACTATGGTCTTCGTGATCAAATGGATAAACTATATAATAAATTTTTAAAGAATGCAGATGGAGAGAGTCAAGCAGATATTTTAAATATATATAAAGCATGGGAAGCAGACATTGGTAACTTATCAAAGTCAGGTATACCTGAAGTAGAAAAATTATGGCGTGATTATGAAAAGTTTGTAAGCAACGGCATGATGATGTTTACAACAAAAGCAGGTAAAGCTGTAGCTGGTCCTGTAGAAAGATTTGGTATGGCTATTAACGTTGATCCAGATCGTCAAGCAACAAATATATTTGAAACAGTTATTGATATAGCTAAAAAAGATCCAGCCAATGCTGCAACAAATTTAGCGACAATGAAAAACATTGTTGGTGATAAAGCATACTATGAAGGATTAGGTATTTATCTTAACAAAGTATTTAACAATTCTATTGTACAAAGAGATGGCGCAGAATTATTTGATGGAGAAATATTTAGACGTGCACTTGGTTTAGGTAAAGGCAACCCACTTAAAACATTATTCGAAAAAGCATTACCAGGACCACAAGTATCTAAAATAGTAGTACGTGATGGACAAACAGGAATAGTAAAAGAATTTGACAACGTTAATTTTAACGAAGGATTAAAAGCAGTAAAATACGATGCACCTGCAGGTTTAGTTGGTAAACAAGCAGCGCAATTACCTAACCTAAAAGATTTAGAAGACTTTGCTACGCTAATGACTGCGGCAGCAGCAAATGGTATACCAGAAATAAGTACATTCATGGCACGTCGTGCAGTAATGGGTGGTATACGTTCAGGTATTAAATCTGCTCTACCTACATCAGCATTAGGATTACAAACAAAAACAATAGGGGGTGGTGCACTTGCAGCTTTTGGAAGTGGCTGGTTAATACCAGCAGCACTAGCATACGGTGTGCGATACATGGGTGGCATTATAACAAGTCCTCCTTCTCTTCGTGCATACAGAAACATATTAGATGATACATTACCAGAGCAAGTTAGACTTGCTAACTTTACTCGCCTTGTAAGATTACGTCCTGAAGAATGGCAAGAGTTTGACCGTGAATTAGCAGAGGTTGAAAAAGGACAACGATACAGAGAACAAGTTGGTCAGAGCATGGCACCCGCAAGAAATGCATTAGAGATATTTGGTGAAGCTGGTAAAGATCTTTTAGATAAAGGTAAAGGAGCGGCAGATACTTTAATGGGTACACCAGGTGAGTCGCCTGCGATGAACATATTAGATAGAATACAAAATCCTCCACAACCAGATTCAAATTATTTTGCAGATGAAGTATCAAGTATTGGTTCTTCTATATTACAAAACCCTAACATGAACCCTGCAGCTGCAGCTTCCTTGTATGAAGGAAACTTGGACCAAGCACTCGCTAATCGAGTAGCACCACGTATGGCAGCAAAGGGTGGAATAATATCTTTGGTAAGTTAATGAGTGTAAGAGACGCAATGTGGATCATAGGAATCTTTATAGCATTAGGTGCTACATGGGGCATGACATCACAGCGTATCAATGCAATGGAACGTGACATAGACAGAATAGAAGAAGCACTTATTTTGTTTACAAAAATGGAAGCTAGAATAGCTGTCATAGAAAACGAAGTAAAAAACATAAATAAAAAATTGGATGATTAATATGATTGACATGGATAAACTTTTAGAATCAGTGAAGAAACACGAAGGGTACCGTAACAAGGTATACCTTGACACGCTAGGAAAGAGAACAGTGGGCGTGGGCCACCTGTGTATAGAAGACTTTTGGGAAGATGGTAAAGAGTATGATGAAGATTTCTTAATGGGTATACTAGAAAAAGATTTACAATCTGCAATTGATCAAGCAGATGATATGTGTAAAGGTTTAACAATAAGTGATGATGCAAAAATTATAATCATCGAAATGATTTTCCAGCTTGGGGGGACAGGAGTTTCCAAGTTCAGGAAAATGTGGCAGGCTCTTCAGCAAGATCCACCTGATTACGCTGAAGCGTCTGTTCAAATGCTTGACTCACGTTGGGCAAAACAGACACCTAACCGTGCAAAAGAAATGGCCGAACATATGAAACACTGTGGTTGAAAGATATAGACAAAGCAAAGATTACAGAGGCGTCAATTTTGATGCAGCTGAAAAAGCACTAGATGCAAGATACCGTAATCCGCATTCAATAGCTTTTGCTGACATTCCTAGATATCATAGAGTTGATGAGAGGGCAGGAATTTTAAATGCAATTAGTGATTTTGCTGCAGCAAATGTATTTGGAGCTAATCCTGATGCGCAAAGATCTAGAAGATATCCTTCTACGGCAGGTATGTCGAAAGATACACTACAAACGATATATGGTAATATAATTCCACCAGCTCCTTATCTTAGAAGATATGATCAATATTTTGATCCTAGTCAAAATCTTTTTGAACGTGGAATAGGTGCAATGGTTGATGATATTAAAGACTCTCAAACAATGAATTTATTAAAGTTTCTTTTCTTTAATTAAAAAATATGGTATAAGCCATAGTGCAATTAATTAAGAAATATAATTACGCAGAACTAAAACGCAAAGAAGGGGATGGAAGATTATATCTTACACCCGATGGCGAAGCATTGCCATCTGTTACAACTATACTTTCTAAAACAAAAGATAAAACATTTTTAAAACAATGGCGTGCAAAAGTAGGCGAAAAAAAAGCAGAAGAAATAATTAAGAGTGCAGGTCAGATTGGCACCGCGCTCCACCTATATATAGAACGTTTTGTGAACGGAGATAAATACAAAGATCTTACAGAAATAGGTGTACAAGCAGAAAAAATGGCACAAAAGATTATTGATGAATCATTTAAAGATATAACGGAAATATGGGGATCAGAAGTACATTTATATAATCCTGGTAAGTATGCAGGAACTGCAGACATGATTGGTGTGTACAAAGGTAGACCAGCTATTATGGATTTTAAACAAACAAATAGACCAAAGAAACGTGAATGGGTGCAGGATTATTTAATGCAGCTTGCAGCGTACGCCGCGGCCCACAATTCTATATTTGATACAGAAATAGACCAGGGTGTAGTTCTTATGTGTTCACGTGATTTAACATTTCAAAGATTTGAGTTGACTGGTGAAAAATTTGTACGTGCAACTAACGCATTTATGAAAAAACTAGATGCTTACAATGAAAGCATAATTTAAATCCACTCGGATAATTCTTCTCCACTAATTTCTTTAGCAATATTTACTTTATTCTTAAGCGCTTTTATTATTTTTTCATCAACAGTTTTCTTTGCTACCATGTCAATGTATAACACAGGATTAATTTGTCCTATACGGTGTGCACGGTCTTCTGATTGTATTCTTTTTTCTAAATCATAATTATTAGAATAATATATTACTGTACTAGCTGCTGTTAATGTAATACCATAACCACCTGTTTGTGTGTTACCTATGAAAAAACGACAGTCATTCATTTTGTTTTGAAAATCATATATAAAACGTTGCCTATCTTCTGGTTTTGTAGCACCATAGTATGTGCAATATGAAGTAGGTCCGTATTCTTTTTTTATAGCTGCTTCTATATTTAATATATCGTGAATATAATTTGCC
>Ga0181413_1000238_pt1 | contig 16782 bp, 23 predicted proteins | sample 36SPOviralmetaG_FD_130111 | JGI IMG/M metagenome (GOLD analysis project Ga0181413, IMG submission 130111) | Marine viral communities from the oligotrophic San Pedro Time Series (SPOT) site, San Pedro Channel, CA, USA - 36 SPOT_SRF_2012-09-28 | ecosystem: Environmental > Aquatic > Marine > Strait... | reverse complement strand
TGTGACTTTGTTCAGACTCTCCCTGATCGTCAGCTATGGAGACACAACCAAGCCGGCGACCTGCCGCATGTATTGGGAGACCTTGATCATGCAAAGGTTGCTCACCTTGTAGTTGCTAACACTGGCCGCCGTGGCTACACTTACACCCATCATGCTCTCAACAATCACAACGTTCCGATCCTCAAACGTGCTAATAGCCAGGGTTTCACTGTCAACGTCTCAACGGAATCGTTGCATGACGCTGACGCTGCCGTGGCCTTGGGGTTACCTGCCGTTGCGGTCGTACGGAATGACCAGCCAACGCCTACCCATACACCACGCGGCGTTCGCGTTGTGGTCTGTCCAGCGCAGGAACGAGAGGTATCGTGTGCTGAGTGTGGCCTCTGCGCCCAGGCTGCACGGACTTGTGTCGTAGCCTTCAAGGCTCATGGCACAGCAGCCAAGACAGTTAACGAAATCGTAGCTTGATTCTCTCCTGGAGGGATGCGCCTAGCATCCTTCTATGAGGGATTCATCCCTTCATTCCACCATCATCAGCGGCTATGGCCATCGATTACTCGACCATCTACAAGGCTTGCCAGGACGACGAGGAGTACAAAGCTCTTTGCAGTCAGACAAGGGACAAGTTCAAAGAGAAGCAAGCACTCAGGCAGAAACAACGCACAGAGATTAGAAAGATCGTAGTGATGGATTCCCTTGAGGATCTAGCTATGCTCAAGACTGGTCACTGTGAGGGTGAGGATAAAGACGTGGACAAGACGCTTGAAGAGGTTACTGGGATCGACTCAGAGGGGCACTTCTGGCGTTGGAGCCATGCTACAGACCTGTGCTTTGATGCAGTGATCGAAGCGACTGTAAAGGTCAGCAAACTCGAATCAATGCGTGATCTTATTAAGAGTGATATTGAAAAGCTAAATAAAATAAAGGATGCTAGAGAAGCCCGCATCAAGGCTGATCTAGAAGCCAGCGAAGCGAATCAGAACGCACCCGCACAATGAAAGCAGCACCAAAGCATTCAGTCTTAGTTCACGTCCCTGCCCTGCCTGGACAGGATCGGGTCTGGAGACGCAGGACTGTTCTCGTTACCAAACGAGAGTTTGATCAGATCCGCAAGTGGAAGAACAAGGGCTACCAGTCCAAGTCTGCCATGGTTCTTGATCAGTTCAGCCATAGGGTCTACCACGTGAGCACGCAGCCCAACATCTACCTGTAGGTGCTCTGCGGACCCTCACGCATTGTTTGATCAAGGGGAATAGCCCTAGCATCACGCTGGGGCTTTTTAATGCAAACAACCACCACCATCATCATCATCATCACGATGACCGCAAGTAAACGCAAACAGCTATCATTTTCTGAAGAAGAGATTAACATCCTAGTTGATGCTCTGCACAATCAATGGTGGATCCGCTATGATCCTGAAGTGGAGACGACTGTGGCTCCACATCACAACTTGTTCGAGCGTATCATCAACGCTGCGTCCTCTTTAAATAGTAATGATTAAAGGCCCAATGATTATGATTGCTGGCATTACTTTGAGCCTGCTTGTTCTCACTCCTGTTGCTCTCTTGGTAAAACAAGATGGGTATAACCACAGCAACCGAACCTCAAAGCTTATGTAATTATGGCAAGACCAGACCCTTTTGGTAATCGTATCGATGAAGTTATGCAGTGGACTGCCACAGATAACCTCACAGAATACACGCTAGAAGATGGTATGGAAGCAGCAGATATGTGGGATCTTCCTGACGCATTTGTCTGTATCATACGATCCAAGGCCACATCTGGTAAGATTAAGGAGAAGGCATACCGTTCTGTTCACGCTGCTCGCAAGTTTGTGAACAAGTGCCTTGAAAAGAAGGATGAGTTACTTATCCTGACAGACAACACCATTTCCATTGCTTTAGATACTGATGGCCCTGACACCTTGTGATCTTGCTGACCTTCTCAGTGATCATGGTTACCTTGTTGACTATGACACAGGAGAGGTTGATCAATACCCCAATGATCAAAACAAAGATAAGACTCTTTTGATCTTACTTGCTGCTATGAACAAGCTTGATGTTCAATACCTTGATGGGTTATGGACATTCTTTGTTCCTGATTTAAACATCAGTGATATGGAGAGCTATTGCAAAGCATATCCCAATGACCAACAATGCAAGTGCTATGACGTTTGATCTTACTCAGTCTCACATTGACCAGCTCGATGCAGAGCAATACTCACTATTCCTAGCTTATGGCGACACCTTCAGAGATACAGAGACAGGTCGAGCTGGAGCGAGAAGCCTTGAGTTGCGGGAAACAGAAATTGCACGCATCTCTCCAACGCTTGCAAGAGAAGAGCTACGCATCAGCAAGTGTGTATGGAACAGCAAGCATCTCAGCCGCTCTGCCTGACGTTATCAAGGACATTGAGGCCAACCTATCCAAGATGAGGAAAGGGCAGGCTGGAACGTATTACAAGCCTGTCTCAGTGTACATTGATGATCTTGAGCCATTAGCCATGGCCACCATCACGCTCAAGGTCATGTTTGACATGGTGTTCAGTATGAAGCGTGACTCTGATCTGGTACCCAATGTGCTTGTGTCTATTGGCTCTGCCCTTGAGGCTGAGTGTAAGTTCAGGTGGTACAAACAGAACCATCCTGGCTTGATGAGGTACATTGAGGACAAGTACTACCACGAGTCATGTGGTACAGAGCAAAGGCAATCCATTGCTACTGTTATCTTTGGTAGGAATGACGTCCAATGGAGCTCATGGCATGTCAAGACCAGAGCAGCATTGGGTGCATGGTGTGCTGATCGTGTTATCACTACCACTGGTTGGTTCACCAAGGAGACTGTGAGACGTGGTCGTAAGACTGTGTTACGCATGATTCCTACCCCTGAGTTCATAGAGATCAGAGACCAGCTAATCAGCACTGCTGAGATGTTCTCTGGTATCCCGTGGCCCATGCTGATTGAGCCCAATGATTGGACCAATGAGAGGATGGGTGGGTACATTACAAATGAGCTGATGAGGGGTCATGAATTGACCCGTCGCGGTAATAGGACCCTTAAACACGGGGAGACGCCCTTGAGGTTTTTAAACAAGCTTCAACGGGTAAAGTACTCTGTGTCTCATCATGTTCTTGAAGTGGCTCAACACTTCAGGGAGAAGGGGGTGAAGATAGGTAAGTTCATTCCATTATGTGAAGCGTTCAAACCTCCTAAACCACCTGACATAGCTGACAATGCAGAGGCCAGACAATCTTGGAAACGAGAGATGGCTGAAGCGTACAACACTGATCGACTGAACTTCAAGAGATCAGTAAGAACAAGAACTCAGCTTGAAGCGGCTGAGAAGTTTAAGGATGAGACGTTTTTTCAATGTTGGTCTTTCGACTACCGTGGAAGAACGTATCCAATTCCTGCATACTTATCACCACAAGATACAGACTTTGGTAAAAGTTTAATAAGGTTTGCTGATGAGTCGTTTGTTACTCCTGAGTCAGAAGAATGGTTAGCATTTCAAGCTGCCACTACCTTCGGACTTGACAAAGCCACAATGGCTGAAAGGCTTGAGTGGGTTAGGAATAATCACGACTTAATCACAAAGGTTGCTATCGACCCCATAGGCAATCTCTCTGAATGGGAGGATGTCGAAGAACCATGGCAGTTCATGGCTTCATGTCATGAGCTTTACCATTGCTGTATTGCTTGCGATAAACAGACAACAGGATTAATGGTAGCTGTTGATGCTACTTGCTCTGGTCTCCAGATACTGGCAGGCTTGGCAAAGGATCAATCAACTGCTAGTCTTGTCAATGTTTGTCCTAGTGATAAACCATCCGACGCCTACAAAGCGGTAGCCGAAGAAGCTAAGAAGTACTTACCCGTGGAGTTACATCCATGGTGTACTAGGCGCACTTCTAAGCGAACAGTGATGACGATTCCATACAATGCAACGAAGTCATCGTCTTGGACGTATGTCAGAGAAGCGTTAGTAGAACAAGGATTTGAACCTACAAAGGATCAAGTTACTATGGTCGTCAATGCTATATACCTGAGTATGGATGCTATTGTTCCTGGTCCTATGCGTGTCATGCGTTGGATCAAGACACAAGTTGGTCAGTACATTCGTAGTGGAGCTGATCACATTGAATGGACTACACCCTCTGGGTTTGTAGTTAATCAGAAACGTAACAAGAAAGAGGTACAATGCATGAAGCTACAGCTCATGGGTTCTACTAAAGTTACTGTCAGTGTTGGTGAGGGTGATCCTTGTCCTACTCGTCATAAGTCGAGTACTGCTCCTAATCTGATCCATTCCGTCGATGCGTCCATTCTCCACGAAACATTTCAGAGGTTCAATGGACCATTCACAGTCATCCATGACTCGGTGCTTTGTAGAGCAACTGACATGGCAACACTCAATAGACTTGTGCGAGAAACCTACACGGACATCTTCACAAGAGATTGCTGGCTCACAAAATTTGGTGAAGTTATTCATGCAACTGAACCACCACCCATCGTCGGAACACTAAATCCTGAGGTTGTCGAATCGTCAACCTATTTCTTCTGCTAATTTTCCACCATCATCATTATGGCGACACACGTCACTAAAGAGCCCGTCACATTGGATGGCTACCAAGCTATCCTCAAGCCGTCTGAATACGGCTACACCCTCACTGCATTGCTTCCTAAGGATATCGTTGATAACCTTGAGGATGAGCGTGTAGGTGGCCTTGAATGGGCTCGTAACAAAGCTAAGAATCCAAAGCGTACCACTGTCAATCCTGAACCATGGGAAGAGGCAAGCGAAGGTATGTATCAATGCAAATTCCGCTGGAAGGAGGGCGATAAGGTTGTACCTGTTATCGTCGATACTGAGGGCACTGCCATCACTGATGCTTCTCTGCCGTTGTATAGCGGTTCTAAGGTCAAGCTCGCCTTCATCCAAAAGCCGTATTGCCTTCCTGCTGGTAACATCGGTACCTCTCTCAAACTCAAAGCCATCCAGGTTGTGAGCTTGAACACAGGTGCTGGTGTACAAGACAGTGGTGATATGGATGCTGAAGAGGCAAGCGAACTGTTTGGAGTCACACGTGGCTTCAAGACCTCTGAGCCAAACCCTGAGGCATCACCATCTTCTGTCAACGTTGATGAGGACTTCTGATGCGTAGTCGCCTGGAAGAACAGGTGGCAGAGTTGATGGACAATATGAACATTGAATATGGCTATGAGCCTGACAAGTTCAACTATGTTATCGAAGCTAAATACATCCCTGACTTCAAGGTTGGGGATATCTATTTAGAAACTAAAGGATTCTTTAAACCTACAGATCGTCGCAAGATGCTAGCTGTCAAGAAATGTAATCCTGACTTAGATGTCCGCCTGGTCTTCCAAGCACCCTATAATAAGATCAGTAAAAACTCTAAAACCACCTACGCCGCATGGGCAGAAAAGAACGGATTCCAATGGTGCCCGTACTATGACATACCCCTTGACTGGCTCAAGCCAGGAGAGTGAGTTTTCCCGTCATGAATCTTGCCCCTCATGTGGGAGCAGTGATGCGTTGGCCCGTTATACTGACGGCCATGCTTACTGCTTCTCATGTGGGTATTACCAACATGCAGACGGTGAACAACAATCCACGATCACCAACGTCATGATACTAGGTACACCTGTTCGTTTATCTAAACGAGGTTTATCTGAAGAGATATGTCGTAAGTACCGCATCCATAAGGATGGAGATGTGCTGCGATTCCACTACTATGACAACACTGGCCAAATATGTGGTGCCAAGGTAAAGAGTCTGGATAAAACCTTTCACTGGGAAGGCAAGAATGTCGATCATCAGTTGTTTGGCCAGAACTTATTTCCTGACAAAGGTACCCGCCTTACTATTTATGAAGGCGAGATAGATGCAGCATCTGGCTATGCTGCCATGCCCACCTGGCCTCATGTGTCTCTACCTGATGGAGCACAGAGTGCTAAGAAAGCTCTGCAAAGAGCAATGCCATTCCTACAAGGCTATGAAGAGATCGTCTTGTTCTTTGACAATGATGATCCAGGCCGTAAGGCTGCTGAAGAATGTGCCCAGCTATTACCTCCTGGCAAGGTCAAGATTGCCCGGATGGAGAAGTACAAGGATGCTTCTGATGCATTACAATCCAATGATGCAGAGTGCATCCGTCGTGCAGTATGGGACGCTAAGACGTACCGTCCTGACGGCATCATCGATGCCAAGACATTACTTGATGACCTAACCACACCTGAAGAACCTTGTGCTTATGAGTTCCCCTTTCAAGGATTACAAAACAAGCTACGAGGGATCCGGTATGGAGAGCTTACAACAATCACTGCAGGATCTGGCATTGGTAAATCCTCATTCTGTCGTGACCTTGCAACTCACCTTCTTAATCAAGGAGAACGGGTCGGTTACGTGGCGTTGGAAGAATCCAACCGCCGTACGGCTCTAGGTCTAATGTCTTCTGCTACAAACCAGTCACTACACATCGGAGAACATGACCGAGCTACTCTCACCAAGGCGTATCAGGATTCTATTGCTAACTGGAATCTCTTTCTTTTCGACGGGTTTGGTTCTTTTGATCCTGATGTCATTTACAACCGAATTGAGTACCTTGCCACCGGGCTTGAGGTGCGTGTTGTATTCCTTGATCACCTCAGCATCCTCCTGTCAGGCTTAGATGGAGATGAGAGGCGTATGCTGGACATCACCATGACCCGCTTACGTTCTCTTGTTGAGAGGACTGGTATAGCTTTGTTTCTTGTATCTCATCTGCGAAGAACATCCAATGACACAAACCATGAAGAAGGTGCCCGAGTCACGCTTGGGCAGTTACGTGGATCAGCTTCAATCGCTCAGCTTTCAGATTCAGTCATCGCCCTGGAACGAGATCAGCAGAGTGGACCTGAACGAAATGGCACAACAGTGCGCGTCCTTAAAAATCGCTATTCTGGCGACGTTGGCGTCGCCTGTCAGTTAAGTTATGATCTCTCTACCTGTCGTTTTACTGAATATGAAATTGAAGAAGAATTCGACCCAGTTACTGACTTCTGATTACCTTGCATACTCTATGATGTTGCAACGCCCAGAGCCTCCAACTGCGGAAGCTGTGGCGCGTGCTAAGTTCATTGATAAAACATATGTCTGGAAACCAGGCAGATGAAACTTGCTTACGACATTGAAACTGATGGCTTCGATTCCTCCGTTGTCCATTGTCTGGTCACACAAGATCTCGACACTGGTAAAGTTTACCAATACAATGACCAGGGTAATGACTGTGAAACGCTTGTCACAGGCATCAACATCCTTGCTGAAGCGGATCTACTTGTTGCCCACAATGGCATTGGGTATGACACGCCACAACTTAAAAAGCATTACCCGTTTTTCCACCATCATCACCAGATTGACACGCTAATCCTCAGTAGATTCTTTCATACTAATCTTTTAGATGTTGATCTAAAGAGGAAGTGGGCAATGATGCCAGCTAAACTATATGGATCACATAGCCTTGAAGCCTACGGGTACAGGCTAAGTTGCCATAAAGGTGAGTTTGGTAAGACTGCTGATTGGAAAGCATGGTCCCCTGAGATGCAAGATTATTGCGTCCAAGACGTTGCTGTATTATCCAAACTATGGAAACATTTCCAGAAATACCTGAAGCGGTACAGCTAGAGCACAGCGTTGCTGAGCTAATGGCTGCCCAGGAGGCCGTAGGATGGCCCTTTAACGTACGTAAGGCCCAGGAGCTAGAGAACACCCTTCTCACGTCCTTGGAGAGCCTTAGAGAGTGCGCTGGAGGCTTATGCTATGCTGTCCCTGGTAACCTATTCACACCAAAACGTGACAACAAGACTCAAGGCTATGTTGCTGGTGCAGAGATGCAACGGCTCAAAGACTTTAATCCTAGTAGCCGCGATCACATTGCCTGGTACTTCAAAGAGTTTCAGAAATGGGAGTTTACAAAACTCACAGAAACTGGTAAGCCAGTTATTGATGAAACAGTTTTGAAGGACATAGGTACAGAAGAAGCGTTGTTATTCGTCAAGATTCTTGAAACACAAAAGAAGCTTGGAATGCTGTCGCAAGGCAACAACGCATGGTTGAAGTTGGTCAAGAATGGCAGACTTCACCACTCCTGTTTTATAGGCGCTGCCACCCATCGAATGGCTCATGCACGTCCAAACTTGGCCCAGGTTTCAAGTGATGCTGACTGCAGAGAGCTGTTCACAACTCGCCCTGGCTGGAAGCTAGTAGATAGCGACCTTTCAGGGATAGAACTAAGAATCTTTGCCCATTACTTATCACCCTATGATGATGGGCGTTATGCTGACATCCTTCTTAATGATGACATACATCAAGTCAATGCTGATAAGATTGGGATCTCCCGCAGGGCGGTCAAAACGGTCACGTATGCGTTCCTTTATGGTGCGTCGCCGGTCCGCATCGGCCTCAGCTATGATCCACAGCTTTCTAAACAACAGGCTAAGTCGAAGGGTGAAGAGATACGTAAGGCGTACCTTGATGCCATACCTGGCCTGGAGAGCTTCGTTGAGGCAGTCAAACGTAAGGCGAAGGAAAATGGTTCCATTCGATCTATCGACGGTCGTAATATCCTCGTTGACTCGCCGCATAAAGCACTGAACTTCTTGCTGCAGTCGGCAGCCGGGGTCCTGGCGAAGCGGTGGCTATTAATCACCCATGATAGGCTCCAAGGAATCAAGCACGAAAGGTACGCCTTTGTGCATGATGAACAAGCCCTTGGTTGTCCTCCTGATGTAGCTGATCAAGTTGCATCAATCTGCACCACATCAGCCGCTATGGCTGGTAATTATTATAAACTCAGGATCCGTATCGATGCAGACGCACAGATCGGAGATAACTGGGCACAAGTTCACTAATGCTTTTAATTGACGCTGACTACACTGCATACAAATGTGCACAAGCTAATGAAGATTCGATTGATTTTGGTAACGATGTTATCATTGCTCAATCTAACTTCAGTGAAGTTGTAAAAATGTTTGAACGTGAGCTTAGAAAACTCACAACAGACATGATGGATGACACAGTTATCCTATACTTCTCATCCTTTGAAAATTTCCGTAAAAAAATTTACCCAGATTACAAGGGTCACCGGAATCGTCGTAAGCCACTAGGATACAGACGTCTGGTTAACTGGTGTGAGTTGAATTACAGCACTGTCACCCGTCGCGGCCTTGAAGCTGACGACTCCCTTGGCATTGACGCTACCAGCCCTAACTCCACTGATACCATTCTGTGTAGTCCAGACAAGGACTTACGTCAGATTCCTGGTACTTATTGGGACATGAAGGGTGAAGTAGAAGAGATCACCAAGGAAGATGGAGACCGCTGGCATATGATACAGTCACTAGCTGGTGACCCAACTGATGGGTACCCTGGCTGTCCTGGTATCGGAGTCAAGCGTGCTGCTGATTTACTTGACAAGTGTGACTTTCACTGGGAAGCTGTGTGTCAAGCATACAGAGAGAAAGGATTATCAGACGATGATGCTCTTCTCAATGCTCGGCTAGCTAAGATTCTACAGCACGAAGACTATGACTTCCGACTCGCACAACCAATTCTTTGGACCCCCGCCTCCTGTCTTGGAGCTGACAATGGAGCAGCAATTCAAGATGAGGAGAATTAACGACACACTCAAACACGCAGACAAAGCAGACATCATCACTGTCTTTGAAGCTTTACAGCATCAGAACTTTGTCCTTTCCAATACCGTTTCTAACCTAGTTAAACTATGGCCCACTTCTCACCTGCCTACTACACCCGAGGATCAATTGAATGCTGGGATGCAATCAGAGACTGGGAACTAAACTATCATCTTGGCTGTGCAGTTAAATATATTTGCCGTGCCGGTCACAAAAGTGCTGCAACAAAGGCTTCCGACATTAAAAAAGCTATCCACTATCTTGAAAATGAACTCGTACATTCACACCAGTCTACTGGACCAAGCGGAGGAATTCCGATCAGCCTATTCTCTGACGACAGGGACCAAGAAGAAATCAATCCAGAAATCTTTGATCGATGAAGAGTGGAGTGAGTTTCATGAGGCATACCATTTCAAGGACGACTGTGAGCAATTAAAAGAGCTTGCAGATCTGGTGTATGTTGCATACCAGTTTGCTGCTAGTCAAGAATGGGACCTTGACACAGCAATGAATCGTGTACATCAGTCCAACATGTCAAAGCTTGGTGATGATGGCAAACCTGTTTACCGGGATGACGGTAAAGTTCTCAAAGGTCCTAACTACAAACCACCTACACTCAACGACTTAGTATAAATGTCTACTGATCTGATCGCCCGCACTGGTCGTGTTCAATCATGGATCGATGATCCAAAGGGCCGACTTCCCGTGTCGTGCACGGTTATAAATGTCTCAAATGAAATGGAAGGTCCCGATGGAATCGAAGCATCATGGAGATTCGCTAGTCACGCTCTCCGAAACGGCGCTGGCGTTGCAATCCACCTATCAGAACTTGACCCACGAGGCTTCGAGAGAGAGTCTGGCGTCGTTGCGAGTGGTCCTGTATCATTTGGACGAATCTATTCGGCTCTTAACGAAACTCTCAGAAGGGGTGGAAAATATAAGAACGGCGCGATAGTGTTGCATATTGACGCTCGGCATGATGATCTGATAGAGTTCATTGAGACACCACGTGATGTCTTGCCTTGGGTCAAACGCTGCGTCAACATCACACAAGAGTGGTGGGACGAAGCAAGTCAAGAAAAGAAAGATGCTCTTCTCAAAGGTATTAAGAAGGGAGACATCTGGTTAAACAAAGTTCGCTATGACTCAAATGGAAACAGAATCTTCGGCAACGTCTGTCTTGAGGTTTACTTGCCCTCACGAGGAACTTGCTTGTTGCAGCACATCTCTCTTGGTGCCTGTACAGTCGGAACAATCCCCTCTGCTTTCATTGCGGGTATGTCCGAGCTGTGCTCACTCCATAGTAAGACAGGGGTTGGACAGTCTGGTGAATACTTGTCACCCGAAGTGGACAGGCAAGTCGGACTCGGAATGCTTGGACTGGCCAACCTCTTACGGAGGTACGGAGTAAGTTATAAAGACTTTGGCTTGGCTCTTGAGAGCTTAGTCACTGGTGATTCTGAGTCTAGAGAATGGCCTGCATGGGACATAGCAGTCAGCCTAAAGAAAGGTATTGAAGCTGCTGCAGAGATTGCAAAGTCTTACAACATGGTTCGTGCCTTTGCCATTGCACCAACTGCCTCGTGCAGCTACCGCTACAAAGACCTTGATGGTTATACCACCTGCCCTGAAATTGCTCCACCTATCTCTACTGAAGTAGACCGAGACAGTGGAACGTTTGGTGTAGAACACTTTGATTACGGCCCCTGTGAGATTGCCTCAGAGGTAGGCTGGGAGGCATACCGTATGGTTGCCGATAATATTATGATCCTGTTGAACAACACAGGATTGATGCATGGATATTCCATGAATAGCTGGAGCGACGTCGTGACCTACGACCAATCCTTCATCGAAGAGTGGCTCGCTAGCCCACAGACTTCTCTCTACTATTCATTACAAGTTATGCCGGACACTCAAGATAAGAGTAATGCCATGGCTGCACTTGAAGACTTAGATGTAGAAAAGTTCTGGGCTGAAGCTGCCACAAACAACGCCCCCGATTGTGATTGTGCAGAATGAATCCTTATCAGAAACTACTATCTCGTAAACGTACCTGGACTCCCGTACAAGTGGAAGCAGGTCAATTCAAAGAAGGGTCCGAAGAAGCTATGCTTCGGGCTCTGTCCTTACGTAACCTTGAGATCCCCGTTGGAGATTTTATTGAAGGTGCCCTAGAAAAAGACTACCCTATTGCTGCTAAAGAACTTCTTGAAAGCAACATCAAAGATGAAGAGAAGCATGACCTTGCCCTCAACTATATTGCAAAAGCTCACAGGCTTCAAGACATCCCTGAAGCACAAGCTATCCAACGAGCATGGATCGATGCCACCGAGCATCCCGTGCTCAAGGCCATGGTGCTCGAGAGGTCCGTGTTTTTCGTGCTGCTTCCTTTCTTCAGATGGAATGGGGACGCAGGATGCCGTACTGTATCGGCGGATATCTCAAGAGACGAGCAAGTCCACGTTGCCTCGAACAGTCTCGTCTGCAAAGAGCTTGGCCTCACGGTTACACAAAACCTGGACAAGCTTCGCAAAGCAACAGTAGCATGGATCATGCAGCCACTAGGATCTAATCCTACTGATCCTTACCTCGACCGTGAGTTCTGGTTGAAGCAGTCTGACAGCCTTCTATACAGTGGCAAGGCAGAAGGTTTGATTGCTTCACGACGTGCTCGTATGCCCGCATTTTTTGAGCACTCCAATGTCAATCTTCCTGAGTACGGCTGAGTTTGATCGGCTATTAGAAGAACTTGATGAACTATTTCCTGACGAGTTTCCTGACTACACGCTCGATGACAAAGAAATTTCTTTTCGAGCTGGCCAAGTTTCAGTTGTTAGATTTTTAAAAGAAAAATTATCCAAGGATTAATTATGTGTTTCGGCGGCGGACAACAAGGATCACAATCGACCCCCCCACTACCTACACCACCACCACCTCCAGCTCCAGTGCAGAAAGTAGACCCAACTAAACCTGCTAGTGCTACCCCTGCACCTGAGCTTACCGCAGATGAGAAGGCTACCTTAAAAAAGAAAGATACATCTTCTAAGAAACGTGAGCGTCTAAGGACTGGCACAGCATCTCTACAGACTGCTCCTGGTCAAGGACTAAACATTGGCGGTAGCACTGGTACAAATTATTAATTATGAAAAGCGCACGGCAACGGTATCATGAACTGACCAGTGGCCGTACCGCCTTTCTCGACATTGCACTTGAGTGCTCTAAGCTAACAATCCCTACTCTGCTAATGCATGAGGAGACAACAACCGATCACACTCGGTTCAAGACTCCTTGGCAATCGGTAGGTGCAAAGGGAGTGGTGACTCTAGCATCTAAATTGATGTTGGGTCTACTACCTCCTAGCACTTCGTTCTTTAAACTTCAGTTGGATGACTCCAAGTTAGGAGTTGAGATCCCTGCCGAAGCAAAGAGTGAATTGGATCTAAGCTTTGCTAAGATTGAACGCATGATCATGGAAAGCATCGCTGCTTCTACTGATCGTGTTCAGATCTTTTCAGCAATCAAGCATCTAGTGGTCACTGGTAATGCCTTGCTTTACATGAGCAAAGATGGCATGAAGATGTACCCCTTGAATCGTTACGTTGTCGAGCGAGATGGTAACGGTAACCTCACTGAGATTGTCACACGAGAGCGTGTCAACCGTTCAATGCTGGGTCCTGAATTTGAGAACCCAAAGCAGTTGAGTGTTGTTGACTCTAGTGTTGGCAGTAAATTTGAAAAAGATGTAGATGTTTTTACCTGCATCAAGCTGACTAAGAAAGGATGGACTTGGTATCAGGAAGCTGATGACAAGATACTGCCTGATACTTATGGTAAAGCTCCAAAGGATAAGAGCCCCTGGCTACCCTTACGCTTTGTCACTGTTGACGGTGAAGATTATGGACGGGGTCGTGTTGAGGAATTCCTTGGCGATCTAAAGTCTTTAGAAGCTTTGATGCAAGCCCTTGTTGAGGGTAGTGCAGCAGCAGCTAAGGTAATATTTACTGTCTCACCTAGCTCTGTTACTAAGCCTGCCTCCTTGGCTAATGCTGGTAATGGTGCTATCATTCAGGGTCGCCCCGATGACATCGGTGTGATTCAAGTAGGTAAGACTGCAGACTTCCGTACTGCATTCGAGCTTGCTAACACTCTAGAGAGACGTTTGTCTGAAGCGTTCCTTATCCTCAATGTGAGGCAGAGTGAGCGGACTACTGCTGAAGAAGTTCGCATGACTCAGATGGAACTAGAACAACAACTGGGTGGATTGTTCTCCTTGTTGACTGTTGAGTTCCTCATCCCTTACCTTAACCGTAAGATGCTAGACCTTACTCGGTCTAAGCAAATCCCATCCCTACCTAAGGGACTGGTGACACCTACCATTGTTGCAGGCATCAATGCCTTGGGACGTGGTCAAGACCGTGAGTCGTTGATTCAGTTTGTGACTACCATTGCACAGACCATGGGTCCTCAGGCTCTACAGCAATACATCAATCCTGATGAGGCTATCAAACGTCTCGCTGCTGCTCAAGGTATTGACATCCTTAACCTTGTCAAAGGTATGGAGCAGATCCAGAACGAGAAGCAGCAAGCTATGCAGCAACAGATGCAAGCCTCGTTGGTCCAGCAAGCTGGTCAGTTTGCATCGGCTCCTGCTATGGATCCTTCTAAGAATCCTGAAGCTATTGATGGTATTCAAGCTGCCATGCAGACTATGTCTGGGCAGCCCCCACAACAACAACAACCCCCGCTCAACCACCTAGCTAGCACCTATGGCTATTAACATTTCATACGATCCATCTGACGATCCCGAAGCTCTTGCTGCTCGTGAAGCAGAAGAACAAGACAGCCTTGAAGTAGGCGAGAAGATGCTTGAAGACCAGGCAGATCTACTGGCTGGTAAATACAGGAACGCGGAAGAGTTGGAGAAAGCCTACGTGGAACTCCAGCAACGCCTCGGTCGTGGGGATGAAGATGATGATAGTGGTGAAGCAGAAGAGGAAGTAGAAGAAGAGTCCACAGAAGGAGAGGCTCAACGTTATGATGAAGAAGGCTACGTTGATTTTGACGCAGTCGCTGACGCATACGGTGATGGCCTTGCTGATGCTTTCCAAGAGAACGGCATTGACCCTTGGGCTATGAACGATCACTTCTATGAGAACGATGGTACTCTTACTCCAGAGATGTACGACGAACTTAATGAAGCTGGCTTTTCTGATGAAACCATTGATGCATACTTAGGCGGTCTTCGCTCACAGCTAGGCTATGATGAAGCAGAGGCTGGTACTCTTGATACCAGCACCATCTCTGACATCAAAGACATTGCTGGTGGTGACGAAGGCTACGCTGAAATTGTGCAGTGGGCAAGTGAGAACCTGCCTGAAGCTGATATCGAAGCATTCGATGAAGTTATCAACACTGCCAATGAAGCTGCTGTCCGCTTTGCTGTAAAGGCATTGGTCGGTCAGTACGAGGATGCTGTGGGTCGTACCCCTGAACTCGTAACTGGTAAGCAGTCCAACACTGGACAGGCTTATCGCAGCATGGCTGAGGTTGTCCGAGACATGTCGGATGCTCGCTATGACAATGATGATGCGTATCGCATGGATGTGATGCGTAAACTTGAACGCTCTAATTTAAAGGTATGAACCAAGTCTACGAAACCCACTGGGAAAAAGCTGAACGATTAAACGGACGCCTAGCTATGCTAGGTTTTGTGATCGCAGTTGGTACATACCTTACCACTGGTCAGATCATCCCCGGTATCTGGTAACCCCAGATAAATTATCCACAAACCACACTCTTTTTTTTAAACATGAAATCACTTATTATTGCTGGCCTCTTGATCTCCGCTGCTGGTGCAGCACAAGCTGGACCTTATGTTAACGTTGAGACCAACTCTGGATTTGCAGGATCTGATTACACAGGATCTGCTACAGATGTACATGTAGGTTATGAAGGTGCTAACTGGTATGCCCAGGGTGGTACTACCTTGCTGGCTCCTGATGATGCTGATGGTGACATTGAGCTGTCCGGCAAAGCTGGTGGTTCCTATGGCGTGAGCGATGCTCTGTCTGTCTATGGTGAAGTATCTTTCATCACTGGTGACACCAACGGTTACGGGACTAAAGTTGGTGCCAAGTACGCCTTTTGATCGTAAAGAGTATGACGCAAAACGATATCGTGAACGACGCGCATATCTAAATAAATATAAGATGGACCGTGGGTGTGAGCTTTGTAACTACAAGGCTCATCCTGCGGCTTTAACATTCGATCACTTAGACCCTACCCAAAAACTATTCTGTTTAAGTGATCATACAAACCGCAGTTGGCAGAAGATTATGGATGAGATAGAGAAGTGTAGGGTAATCTGCGCCAACTGTCATAACATTCATACTCATGACAGCGACCATTTCAAGAGGTCAGACGAGTAACTGGGAAGAGTTTTGCTCTTGGGTTACCTCAACAAACAATCGTCTATACGTTGGCTGGTTTGGAATCTTAATGATTCCTTGTTTACTAGCTGCTACAACTTGTTTTATTATTGCCTTTGTCGGCGCACCCCCTGTAGACATTGATGGAATCAGAGAACCAGTGGCAGGATCCCTGCTTTACGGAAACAACATCATCAGTGGGGCCGTCGTCCCATCTTCCAATGCAATCGGATTGCACTTCTACCCAATTTGGGAAGCTGCTACGCTTGATGAATGGCTCTACAACGGTGGCCCGTTCCAACTGGTCGTCTTCCATTTCCTCATTGGTATCTACGCTTACATGGGACGAGAATGGGAACTTAGCTATCGACTAGGTATGCGTCCCTGGATCTTTGTTGCTTACAGTGCTCCTGTAGCAGCAGCCTCAGCAGTTTTTTTGGTGTACCCTTTTGGACAAGGTTCTTTCTCAGATGCGATGCCTCTTGGCATTTCCGGCACCTTCAACTACATGCTGGTATTCCAAGCTGAACACAATATTCTTATGCATCCTTTTCATATGCTTGGTGTTGCCGGCGTATTTGGTGGGGCTTTGTTCAGTGCTATGCATGGTTCTCTTGTCACCAGTTCCCTGGTTAGGGAGACGACCGAAACGGTATCTCAG
>Ga0181413_1000237_pt1 | contig 16791 bp, 27 predicted proteins | sample 36SPOviralmetaG_FD_130111 | JGI IMG/M metagenome (GOLD analysis project Ga0181413, IMG submission 130111) | Marine viral communities from the oligotrophic San Pedro Time Series (SPOT) site, San Pedro Channel, CA, USA - 36 SPOT_SRF_2012-09-28 | ecosystem: Environmental > Aquatic > Marine > Strait... | reverse complement strand
TACTTAGATATAAAAGAAGCAACAGTATTATGAAGTGGAGTAAAAACGATACATTTTCATTTTATTTAGATGAGTTTATGGATGATAAAGAAAATAGAAAACAGATACCTGTTTATTCAGGAGTAATCAATTACTTTCCTGATGCAATTAAAGAGGTTGCTAAGTGCAGCTATGCAGGGCAGCAACAGCATAATCCTGATAAGCCATTAGCTTGGGACAGAAGCAAGTCTGGAGATGAGTTAGACGCTCTTATGCGTCACCTCATCGATGCAGGGAAAATAGATACAGATGGGGTAAGGCACTCAGCTAAAGTAGCTTGGAGAGCATTGGCTAATCTGCAAAAAGAAATAGAGAATGAAAGCTAAACGAATTACCCAAGCTCAGAAACTTAAACAACTTGAGGGCAATGTTGCACAGTTGCAGTCAATGGTTGTAGACATTTACAGAATGGTGCAAGAAAATACTAAAGCCAGAACAGATGGAGACGATAACACTGCTTGATGGTACTGACTGGGCTATAGATGATATAGTCAGTAAGATGTACGATAATGAGTTCTACTACGGATACCTAAACAAGGCATCCCTATCCTCATCGTCCTGCAAGAAATTGTTAGAGGGTATCGACAGCTACTTAGGCAACCGAGAACCTTTAGATAGTAATATGAAGCCACTCAGAGATGGTAGGCTTATTCACGTTTCACTATTAGAAAAAGATAAATTAGATGACTACTACCATTTTGTTGATGTGGCTACTAGGCGTAACAAAGGCTATAAGGAAGCTGTTAAAGACCCTTCTTTGGAAGGTAAAGAGATTATGCTATCTAAGGAGAAAGTATGGGCGCAAAGCATTGTTGATGCTGTTTTGGACAACCCAACAGCAAATGAATTATTTACAGGAGGTGAATACGAGCTACCAGGAATCGGATACGTTGATGGGTTCCCCTTCAGAGCCAAAGCAGACTGTTTAAACGGTGATAGGATTGTCGACCTTAAGACGACATCCGATATAGACTCTTGGCACTATAATATGGATTTATATGGTTACGATGCACAAGCTTACATATATATGACTATATTTAAGAAAAAAAGGTTTACATTTGTAATAGTAGACAAAAGAACACTAAAGGTAAAAACATACGATGCAACTTCAGATGACATACAGCAGGGCAAACAAAAAGTTGGCGAGGCAATTAGCAACTATATTGAAGGAATGGGATTTTAGAAGTACCATAGTAGAGGAATACTTCATCCTAACCTGTCACGATATAATTGCTGGTGTTCCATTAAAGGAGCTGTATCTTAGTGTCGACCTGTTCGAAGAACTGGAGGCATATGAAGAGTGTGAAGGAATACTGTTAGCGTGTCAACTGTGTACTACATTAACATTAACAAATTACTTAAATAAAGAAGAAGATGACAATAAACAATGAGATAGCATCAGAAGTATCAAGGATAGAAAAGATAGTAAAAACAGTTACAGGCAGAGACCTTAGAAGTAAAGTAAGAGACCATAAGAATGTTATGGCTCGTTCTATATTCTATAAAATAACATACGATTACCTGTGTCGGGTTGGCGTTAGGATAGGTGCTAAAAACTATGTTGCGAAGTATATGAACAAGAACCACGCTACAGTACTACACGCTATGAATAACTTTGAGTATGACATACTTGGTTCCCCGCTAAACAAAAAGATGTACACCAAGTGCGTTGAAGTATTTGAAAGTGTTGGAGATGTCTATTCAAGTGTAGATGAAAGAGACTTGACGATAGATGAGCTGAAAAACAAAATAATCGAACTTCAGTTAAGATTAAAGGATGCTAAACCTTATCGTAAAGAGGTTGAGGTACTTGTGGACCTTGTGAATCAAATTCCTAGCCAACACATAGAGACTGCTGAGTTCAGAATATTAACAATGTTAAAAGTATTTAAAATTGCACCGAAGAACCAAGAAACCAAAGTTATCGGCTCTTATGAAACGGTTACAGGCTCCTAGAAGTATGGAAGCTCAAAGTTATTGTTTCAATAAAGGCTATAAGATATACCCAATCCCCGAAGGATTGGATTACCGTATACAAATAGAGTATAAGGGTCAGACTAAACTGGGAGAAAAGACATACAGCAAAACCGAATGGTATGATGCTATATGGGAATTATACGAAAGAATACACAAAAATGCAGTATAATAGTGATTTCAAATATGATTTATCTGTAGGTCAAATAAAAGAGAAGGAACTTGCAGACATACTTGCTAATAGCAAAATAGAAGTTAAGTATGACCTTAAGGCACTTGACACGGGTAATGTATTTGTAGAGTATAGGTCTAGGGGTAATTCTAGCGGAATATCAAACACGCAATCTGACTTTTATTGTTTTGCTTTTGAGAACACTATGCATATCATACCTACTGAAATATTAAAGAAAAAGTGTAGAAAATATCTAGGAACTAAAAGAGATGTGGTTGGTGGAGACAACAATACATCAAAAGGAATTTTACTTCCCATAAATGAATTAAACGCATAAATGTATTCATCAGAAGAAACCTATAGACCGTTACCACCTTCACTTACCATTAAACGCAGTAGGGTTGATGGTCTTGGGCTGTTTGCTAAGGAGGATATAAAGCAAGGCACATTGCTTGGTGTTACACATATATTCCTATATAAAAATGTTGAATGGGTTAGAACTCCATTAGGGGGCTTTATAAACCATAGTAACAATCCAAACTGTATTATCTTAAGTAAAGATGGTAACTACGGTAGAGCCAACAGAATGCTTTACACTAGTCAAAATATATCTGCTGGAGACGAGCTTGTGGTCTATTACTCTTTAGATGAATATAGAAATAAAACAAGTAACTTTAAGTAATGCCCAGACAGAAGCCAGAACGTAAGTATATGAAGAAGACTGATGGTCGGAAGGGCAACGGTGCAAAGCGTGGCGATGCACTTGTTCGGAAGACTATGGCTACTCCTGCTAATATAAACAAGGCTAAGAAGAACAGGTCAAAGATACTTGCTACCAATGCGATAGAAGAGGTTTATGGGTCTGAGGCTAACTTCTGGAAGATGGTTGCTGAGAAGGCACAAGACTCGCAGTACGACCGTAAGATGGTTATTGAGTACGTATACGGTAAAGCAATGGATAATCCTGATGCCCTGTCCCAAGCTAAGGACATAGACTTCTCCATCGTAAACATCTTTACAGGCTCAGAGAAGCAAAAAGAAATAGAAGACATAATCGACATTACACCTGAAGATGAAGGTACCGAATCTGAACCCGAAGTATAAATCGTTTGGTAATGACTCTAGATACTTTATCACCACAGGTGGTCGAGGGTCTGGTAAGTCTTTTGCTGTCAACGTGTTCCTATTGCTCCTTACATACGAAAAAGGACACAAGGTACTATTTACACGGTACACGATGGTATCTGCATCTTCATCGATTATTCCTGAGTTCATTGAGAAGTTGGAGCTTATGGGAGTTGTCGAGGACTTTCGCATAACGAAGGACGAGATAACAAACGTAAAGACAGGCTCATCGATTATGTTCAAGGGGATACGCACCGCCTCAGGGAATCAGACAGCATCACTAAAGTCGTTAAACGCAATAACCACCTTTGTCCTGGATGAAGCCGAAGAGCTAATAGACGAGGACACATTCGATAAGATTGACCAGTCTGTTAGGGTGAAGACTAAACCTAATAGGGTTATCCTGATACTTAACCCAACCACTAAAGAACACTGGATTTGGGGACGCTTCTATGCTAATAGAGACATACCTGAAGGATTCAACGGTATTAAGTCTGGCATTACATATATACATACGACATACTTAGATAACACTGATAACCTGTCGCAGTCGTTCCTGAATCAGATAGCAGAGATTAGAAGACGCAGACCCGAGAAGTACACGCATCAGATACTTGGTGGATGGATGGAAAAGCAAGAAGGGGTTATATTTACCAACTGGAGAGTAGGAGAGTTTAACGATAACTATGAGACCATCTTCGGTCAGGATTTCGGTTTCTCTGTTGACCCCACCACACTTGTGAAGTTAGCCATCGACAAAGGTAATAAGCGGATATTCCTAAAGGTAATGTATGCCAAGACAGGAATGTCTACTACACAAATAGCAGACTTTAATATTCGTTATGCAGGTCCGCACCTTATAGTGTCGGACTCTGCAGAACCACGACTTATTAAGGAGATTAAGCTAAAGGGATGTAACATTACCCCGACCGTTAAACGCAGTGGGTCTATTTTGTCGGGAATAGCACTGCTCCAAGATTACGACCTAATCATTGACCCAGACTCCACAGAGCTGATTAAGGAGCTGAATAACTATGTGTGGGCTACTAAGGGTCAGACAAAGCCTGTAGATAAATGGAACCACTGTATTGATGCTATCAGGTATGCAGCTCAATATGTTTTGGTAAATCGCACAAAAGGTTCTTATACTATTAGGTAGTATAAAATATTTTTGTATATTTGTTGTTCCAAGTGGAGTTTATACAATTAGATAACCCTCGATTGATTTGTGATAGGTCTCTCGGGGGTTTATCGTTAAACGCAGTAGGGTTACTCTTAAACGCAGTAGGCTTCTACATTCTTAAACGCAGTGGGGTTTCTTAAACGCAATAGGGTTTTGCCAAACTTGACAAACTTGCCACCTGACATTTCTTAACAATTTCTTAACGTTAACTTAACATTGGATTCTCCACGGCTTTGTATGTTTGTACCATAATATTAAAACAAAAGATATGACAACAACAGAATTTAACGCTAATAACTATGAAGCTCATTACGACCATAGAGTGGATAGAGATAACATTATTTATACCCTGTATAGAAAAGATGAAACATTTGAAATAGGTTATATTCAGTATAACGCTAGAACTAACTTCGCCCACGTTACAATAGGTGACATAAGTGAAGAGAGTTTTGAGGATGATATTGCCCTCGCTATTGAGGGTAGAGAAATTCAATTAAAATAATAAAAACAAAAGATATGACTTGGATATTAACAGCACCACAAACAAAGGTGCAAAATTTAATAGAAGCCACTAAAGGTGGTAGAATTTTCAGTGCTACATTCGAAAAGAAGGACGGCACTATTAGAACGATTAACTGCAGAAGAGCGGTTAAAAAAGGTGTTACGGGCAAAGGTATGTCATTTGACCCAGCATCAAAAGGATTAATGGTCGTATACGATATGCAGAAGCAGTCGTTTAAGATGATTAATTTAAACACGCTTATAGAAGCAAAAGTAAATGGTAGAACAATTAAATTTATATAAAATGAAAGAAGGATTCGTATTAACAACAACACAACTATGGACATCAAATGATATCGTTCACGTAATAGCTTTAGGCTTAGATGGTAAAGAGATATACTTGGAGTGGGATGCAAACTCACTGCTCAATGATATCCCAAGCCTTTACGAGATGAGTAAGCAGGCATTAACACAAGCTAACGAACATCGTGCAGATATGTTTGCAAAGATGAAGCGACAGATTGGAAATGACTTCAAAGCTAAGAGAGGTAGAAAACCTAAGAACAATTAAGCTATGGCAAATATATGTGATGCTTGCGGAACAGATAATCATAAGGATAATTTCCTGTGTTCAGATTGTGGTTTTTATTTAGATATGAAAATAGATACTGATGATTTTGGATTACCAATAATTTTAAATAAATAGATATGGATAACGAGACGCTTAAATTGATAGAAGACTGCAGAGACCTAATGGTCGATATAAATTCTAACTTGAACCGAATGGACTCAAGTAAGAAAATAGTTGAAGACCAGGTCAAAAAATTAAATGACATATTGGACAAAAAAATAAATCATATGTTCATCTGATTCTTAAACGCAGTAGGTTCTTAAACGCAGTAGGGTTTTCCCTATCGTTAAACGCAGTAGGTTCTTAAACGCAGTAGGGTTTTTAAGTAGAGTCTTACACCTTGTAGGTAATTTCTTACAGGGTGTAGGGCTTTTCTGTTTACAATTTCTTAACATTGGATGCGTATTTCTTAACATTGAGTTAACATTAAGCTATAAAGGACGCCTTATGTTTGTAAGGAATTATAAAAATATAACAATGAGCAATTTTAATACTAATGTCTGGAATGCGGTCGCAACCAGCATTCCTAATATGCCAAAGAAGCTTTTAAGCCCTGGCAATACAAACGCCAAAACAGCAAAGAACGAAATTAAGACATTTATATTGTACTTAATGCCATACAACCAGAATAGCAAAGGGAAACAACTATGCCCGCACGCGTCTAAGGGGTGCGCGGCAGCTTGTTTAGTTTCAGCGGGGCGGGGTGCATTTTCAAATGTAATAAAAGCAAGAGTAAACAAAACCGAACTGTTTATAAAAAACAAGTTAGCTTTTTTGGATAAGTTAGCAACAGAGATAACACAGGAAACCGCCAAAGCAAAGCGGGGCGGGTATCGGGTTGCATTCCGTTTAAATGGCACATCCGATGTCGATTTTGTATATATGTTAAAAAAATACGGGTTTCTGGATATTGAAACCCTGCAACCGCACGCAGTTTTTTATGACTATACCAAAACAATACAAAAGGCAATAAGATATAAAAGCCATCCAAACTACACCGTTACTTTTTCACGGGCTGAAGATAACGCCGTCCAAACGGCGTTGGCTATAAAACACGGTATTAATATAGCTGCCGTTTTTAATGAACTGCCAGATACCTGGCACGGGGTTGAAGTTGTCGACGGTGATAAGTCAGACCTACAAATGCTAAAATACAACGGGGTTATATTAGGACTCAAAGCGAAAGGAGCCGCGCGCAAAGATACAACAGGCTTTACTATTTTAAATACATAATATAATGACATACGATAACATAGATAACATAACAGATAACGACCTAATTAAATTAGCTACCGAGCTGGCTAGCATCAAAGATAGGTATATACTTGAACAGGAAATTTATTACATACTTGATGCAGGCGCAAACGGTTTGCGGTCAATACTTTTAGAGTATTGCGTCGCAAGATTAGATAAAAAATATAAAACTGTTAACTAAAATCTTAAACGCAGTGGGCTTACTGTTAAACGCAGTAGGCTCCATAGCCAGGCACCACCCCCGTGTAGGAATTTACGTACAGGGTGTAGTAATTTACTCTTATTTAGAATAATTATAAATTGTGTATAAAGTTTGCACAACTACAAAACAGATGTATATTTGTACCAACAAAAACAAACAAATATGACAACTTTAGAACGTAAATTTAGAACAATGTATCAAGGAGATTTATACACCATAACAATGAAGGGTGATGATTTGGTTACAGCTTACCACGAGAATAGCACTGACAGGGTGTATAACCCGTCACTTCTAAACAGTTTAGAACACTATATTTCCACAGGTTTATATACATTTTAAAAGAAACAAGATGACACAGGACGAAGTTTATACAATACTACTAAAACACACCGACAAATTAAGCACTGTCGAATTTTGCGAACTTACCAAAGCAATCGGCAAATTTGGCATTAGCGAATGGAAACAAGGACGTGATGAGATAAAAAAAATATATAACCTTTAACAATAACCGCCCCCCGAGGGGGGCATTAAAACACAAACAAGATGGAAACAAAGATGACACTTAAACAAGTAATTTTGGCGCTATGGACGGTTAACGCCGCCCTTGTTATAATAGGCGCAACAGCTGTAATAATGGACCAACTAAATGTTTTATAATATGAGTACTAAAGCAAGATTTGAAAATAATATCAAACACACAAAGCAAGCCAGCAATGCAAAGCAATACATTGCTGACGAATTAAAAAAGCTAGACCGTCAACTGGTGGCAACACCAGAAACACGGGAAGACCTCGAGAACTTTGCAGACGCTTGCGGAGGTACCAATACATACGTACTAATGCAGATGGCAATTAATTACGGCTATAAAATAGGATTAAATAACGTCAATACTGAATTATGAATACATTCACCAGCGTAGTAACAGAACTACAGGAATACATAGAAGAACACAAGGAAGATATCAAAGACCTTGATGTTGCTGAGGCACACTACCAGTTATTCAATCAGGATTATTATTTGATTGGATACTACAACTGTGAGCAATGGTTAAAGAAACACAATATAAGCGCCTTCGAAGCTATTAAATATTGTCAAGATTATGAGAATGATAATTTCGGAGAATGCAGACAGTACGAAGACGCAGAGAAGGTTGTTAATATGCTAACTTATATTGTAGGCGAAGACATACTATTTAGCAGAAAATAAAATAACTAACTATTTAACTATGAGGGTGTCCTATCTTGTTATGGTTGGCTCCCTCTTCTCCCCCTTTAAATGTACACACTCACAATACTAGAACTAGAAAAAAGTACCTGCCACCATTATGAATTTACATCGGATACTATATTTGAAGACCTGGCAACCCAGGTTGAATTGTTAGGACACGAACCAACAGAATGTATTTTTATGTGGCATAAAACTTCGGATATCTTCTACGAATAATAGACCTAGCAGGGTCAGAAAAAAAGGCGTAAATCGGAATGTGGGTGTAATAAGTACCCACCTTTAATCAAATCAACCGAAATAGAAACAGACTTAAGCCGACCACTAAAAGGGATGTTTACGGTAGCATCCCAAATGCGGACGTATACATCTATCTATAAATATAATATGCTAAAAAAGGGAATTTGAGAAAAGAATATAGTATCCCCGAGACCTCCTTATATGGTAAAATACGATATCATATATATTATCATATCGCTCAGTGGCGTTCCGCGTCTGCGTCTATGACCGCAGCCACGGATACTCTATATAAGTAACTGATTTTATTTGACAATGTTGTATTTTCAGACCAACTATTTTGTTATATTTGTAACAAATTACCTTGTGGTACAAATATGAACTAACTAAGTTATATATATATGAGTAAAGAAATAAACATTTCAGTTCCATCGGAACAATCAAGCATACCTTTAAGTAATTACCAAAAGTACGTTAAACTGATACAGGATAACGGTGAGGATATGAGCGATGAGTTCTTAAGTACAAAGATACTTGAGATATTCTGTGGTATAACCCTAAAAGAGGCTTATTCGGTTCCTGTGAAGGAATTAGACTTTATTGTGTCTCACATTTTAGGGTTACTAAACAAGGAGGCTAAACTTCAACACAGATTCACAATGACCGACCCAAGCGGTAAAACGGTTGAGTTTGGTTTTATGCCGAATATGGATGAGATGTCTTTAGGTGAGTACATTGACCTTGAGAAGTATGTTGCTGATTGGGCTGATATGCACAGGGCACTTGCAGTAATGTACAGACCGATAACAAAAGGGAACAAGGACTTTTACGACATAGAGACTTATGAGGGTTCAGATAAATACGCTGACATAATGAAAGATGCTCCCGTTACAGTCGCACTTGGGGCTATGGTTTTTTTTTATCATTTAGGGAGGGAATTACTGAAAACTACAGTGGACTCTTTAGCTCAGGAGGCGAAGCAGGCAATGCAACAGGAACGGAACAATCCTTCGGAAAAAAGTGGGGATGGTATCAATCAGTCTATTCTCTCGCTAGAGGAGATGTCAGAAAATTTGGAGAAGTTACTAAACTCAACCTACACCAATGTATAATGTGGTTAGAGTTTGAAAAGGAAAAGAACAAGTTAGAAGCAGATAGAATAAAGAAAGCATATAAGCAATGAGAGCAGTTTACGAAGTATTAGATAAGATAAAAGATAAGCTAAGACAGAGTCCAAACATACAAACGGTCTCATTTGGCGATATAATGGAGGTGGACCTCAACAAAACCACTATATATCCTTTAGCCCATATAGGGATGGGAGATGTCAGCTTTCAGGAACACACATTACAAATAAACCTCAACCTTCTACTATTGGATATAGTAGACGATAACAGAGACCCAAGCACAGAAGACGAATTTTACGGCAACACCAATCTCCAAGATATCCTAAACACTCTGTTGGCGGAAGCCAACATCTTAGTGTCGGACCTGAAAAGGGGAAACAGTTTTACTGAGTTATATCAAATAGAAACGGATATTGTCGCAAGACCATTCTTAGATAGATTTGAGAATCAGCTCGCAGGCTGGGGAATGGATTTGATTATAATATTCCCTAACAACAATACAAGTATCTGCTAATGGCTGCTAGAAGCATACAGACAGGAAGATTCGTAAGAACAGAACAGGCTCTGGAAGAGCTTGCTGTGAACGTAATCATACCTACCATAAGAGAAGTATTGCAGGAAAAAGATAAGGTAGTAAGCGGAAGGCTAAGAGATAGCTTCGATTACGCCCTTGAGGGGGCGTTATTGGAGATATACTCTACAGAGGAGTATGCAGGAGCTGTAGACGTAGGCAGAGGCGGAGGGAAAAGACCTCCTCAACAAAATATAATTCAATGGGCTAAACTAAGGGGTATCAGACCTAGATATCTTGGCGGTAAAAGACAGGGTAAGTTTATGTCGCTTAGGACCTGGTCTTACTATGTAGCTAACAAAATAGAGCGTGAGGGATACAAAGGCTCTGATTATCTAGCAGAATCATTTATTAGATTTGGCGATATAATAGAAGCATCCGTAGGAAGTGCAATGGCAGAAGACATCGCAGACACAATAGTAGAAAACATAAGACAAGAATAATGGCAACAAAGATAAACACAAGAAGCCCCTTTTTTATAAAGGCAACACCAAGTTCTGGAACAATAACAAGTATTACTTTAAATCTTTATGTTTATAAGGGTGTATTTACAACAAACAAGCCAGAACTCGCACAGGTTCAATATATAATTCAAAAGACTCCTCTTACTGGAAATAACTTTATTGTATTTGAAGTATCAGAGCTTATCAGAGATTTTATAGATATAGAGTTTGATGGTAGATATGAAAGCACCTCATCTCCAGAAATAGACCCAGTACGTTGGGTGGAAGCTGATATTGTTTTTGTGAAGGGTACTGATGTTGTTGGAATAACAACAGGTACTGCTGCTACAAATAAGTTAAGGGATAGTGCTAGAACTTTTAGTTCTACTGTTTCTGTAGGTGATTTAGTTTTAAACACTACTGATTCAACTAGGGCTACTGTAACGGCTGTGGACAGCAACACAGAACTAACCTTAGATGCGGATATTATGGCTTCTGGCGAGTTCTACACTATAAGGGAGCAGTCAAGGTTAGACTATATAGCATTTGATGGATATGGGTACTTTGAGGATGGTGTTAATCCAAGAAGTACAGATAATCTTTCTCTAATGCAATCAAATAACACTATATTTAGATTAAATGACTTTAACACGAGAATCCCTGTTTACACGGATGATACTACAAGTGTTTCGTTTTTATATAAAGGAGAGGTTAAGAGAACACAAAGTATATCTTCATCTACAGATACTAACGCACAGATAGATTATGTTACTGTTTCGGGAAGCGATAATAACGACAGCTACAAAGAACGGGTATTGGGTGATGGTGGTACATTTGAAGACAATAGTCTTTTAGATGACTTCTTAAACGCAGTTGATGACGGGTTAGTAGATGAGTTATATGTCGCAAGCAGTAGCGGAACAGAGGTTGTTAAGATAAAGACCTTTGATTGCTCAAAGTATGAGCCAATCAAAATTACATTCGTAAATAAGTTTGGTGCTTTACAGGACCTTTATTTCTCACTTAAATCGACAGAATCCACAAGCGTACAATCAGAGCAGTACAAGAGGTCTATATTTAGTGAAACAGACCTATCATACAAGACATACCAACACCAAAAGCAGCTATTCCAAACAAACGGAAGCGACAGTATAACACTAAATACAGATTATCTGGATGACGAACATAATAAAGTTATAGAAGAGCTTATGCTGTCTGAGCAAACTTGGATGACCAGAATCACAGACACCTCTGAACAGGTTACTCCTGTAGTCCCAAAAACAAAATCAGTAACATATAAGACAAGTCTAAACGACAAGCTATCTCAATACACTATTGAGTTTGATATGGCATTTAACAAGATAAATGATATTCGATAATGAAAAGAACTATTCAGATATTCATTAAGGATGTCGATGGCGTTTTCCAACGCATCGACTTGTTTAAGGATGAGACCATCTCTATAACCGATAAAATACAGGATGTTAGAGATATCGCAAAGGTTTTTACTGAATTCACACAGGGTTTCACAGTCCCATCTTCAAAGACGAATAATAAGCTGTTCAAGCACTTTTATAATGCAGATATATCAAATGGCTTCGATGCTCGTAGTTTGTCTGATGCTAGAATAGAAATAAACAACATAAACTTTAAGAGCGGATTAATTTCGCTCGATGGAGTAGATATGAAAAACAACAAGCCAAGCGGATACCGATTAACATTTTATGGTAAGACAGTTGATTTAAAGGATATTATCGGTGACGATGACTTATCCACATTATCTTTTGACGATACCTTAACTAAAAGCTACACGCCTGCAGAGGTTGAAACATTACTTACTACTAATCCTGCTACAGCAGGAAACGATATAATAGCACCCTTAATAACACACACGCAGAGATTATTTTATAACAGCTCTACTTCTGCACATATAAACGATTCAGGTAATTTGTATTATCATACGGGAAGTAGTCACGACCACGGTGTTAGGTGGGATAACATTAAGTACGCAATAAGGGTAAGTAAGATTATAGACGCTATTAAATCAAAATATAGCACAACAAATGGATACGCTAAAAGCGTAATATTTAGTGAAGAGTTTTTCTCATCTACAAATGACCAATTCCATAATTTATTTATGTGGATGCATAGAGAAAAAGGTTCTATAATAAAGGAAGAGGATGTTTTTTCTGTTAATGTAAGTAACTTTAGCGCAACAACAGGTAGCACAGACTATGTTTCTGTTATATCGACTAACACAAATATAATAAGTTTTACACGAAGAGTAAGTGTTATTGACCTTACTACAGCTATGTCAGGCTCTCCTGTTTATGATGTTATTGTAACTCATAGCACTTTAGGGGTTATATCTGAGGTCCTTAACATATCTGGACCAAAGACTAACTTAAACCTACCACTAAGTTCATTTCCCTCTGATGGTAATATACGGGTAGAAATAAGGTCTAAGTCTGCAATACTATTTACAACATTTACTCTCGGGTTTTCAGATATAGAGGGTCCTACTGAACAGGATGTGGCAGTATCATCGCCAGGCATAAATTTAATTGCTACATTAACATTTGTTCCTAAAGATGAAATACCTAATATGAAAATAATGGATTTTCTAACAGGGTTGTTTAAGATGTTTAATCTTACTGCTTTTGTTGAAACTCAAATAGGTGTTTTAGATATTTCTGATGTTATATATGTAGACACACTAGATGAATTTTATAAGAATAAGGTGTCTTTAGGTAGTCCATATAGTATTGATGAGTATGTAGTTTCTGGACAACATACTGTAGATTCAGCATTACCTTATAAAGAAGTTTCTTTCTCATATGAAGATACAGATACTCTTTTAGCTAAAAAACATAGGGAAATTGACCCAACAAGTTTAGGCGATGCTTGGGGAGAAGAAAGATATAACCACATACAACAAAGTATAAACACCAACTTTAGTGGTGATGTTTATGATGTTGAGGCTCCATTTGGTCATATGAAATTCGAAAGACTTATAGACGGGAATAATGGCTCTAATACAGTAATTCAGTGGGGGTATTCTGCTGATGATGATTTTGATGAGGCTACGGGAAATTATGGGGCTTATATAGGCAAGCCATTGTTGTTTTACCCTGTTTACACCTCTGTATCATCAAACCCGATATCTTTTGTAGACTCTATTGTTATAAACACAGATAACCCTGGTGAATTAGATGACTTTGCAGACCATAAACCAATAAATGGTTCTATAAATATGCCTAGCAACTCTATATCATTTGATGCATCTGTTTCCACAAAGAATATAAACTTTAAGAACGAAAACAACGAGTATAATATAGATGCAAGTGGTAGCTTCTCTAATCCATCTGGATTTGTAAATACCTTATTTAATCAGTATTATGATACATATATAACTCAGGTCTTTACCAAGAGTAACAGGATAATTAAGCTGAAAGCATTTTTACCCTTACGTATATTGCTAAACTATACGCTTGCAGATAAGTTTATATACAAAGGCAGGAAGCATCAAATAAACAGCATCACGACTAACCTAAATACAGGTGAGAGTGAAATAGAACTCTTAAACATAGTAATAGAATGATAAAACACATTTTAGACTTATTGAAGTTAGATGATTACTATGGCGTGTCGCCTTACATCGACATCGCCAAAGGAAAGTATCAAGCACCCAAGACAATAAAAGAAGCATTTAAAAAACGTAAAAGATGGCAACAACAAGAGACGTACAAATAAAGATAAAAGTTACCGATGACGGGCAGGCTCTAGTACAGATAGACAGACTCGGCAAAGGTTTTATGACAGCTCAGAAGGCTGCTAAACAGTTTGAGGATGCTATTAAGCGACAAGACCCTGTACTAAAGGGTTCTGTAGCTGATTACAGGAGACAGATACAAGCACTAAAAACTGTTAGAGACAACTCCGCTAAAACATCTAAAGAGTTTGCTAAACAAAGCAAAGCTATAGAGCAACTTCAGATAAAGCAAAGAGCTTTAACAGAAGACGTAAAGGACTCAAATAAAGTAAACGAAGACCAAATATCAAACGCTGGTCTTGCAGGTGCTACGCTTAATGAATTTGGTCGTACAATATCAGATTTACCTTTCGGTATTACAGCGATAACAAACAACCTGTCTCAGTTAGCTACGCTTTTTGTTACTTTAATGGCTAAAACAGGGGGTACTACTAAAGCCTTTAAACTTCTAGGTAAGCAAATGAAGGGTCCTTTAGGCTTAATAATATTGTTTCAAGTTTTAATTGCTGGTATACAAAAGGTTTTTGGTGGTATGTCTAAAGCCGAACAAGCTGCATCAACCTTTAATGACACATTAAAAGAACAAGCTAAAGTTTTATCTCTTGCCTCTAGAGGACTTAATAACTTGTTTCTAAATGCAGAACAAAGTCAAGAAGTAGTAGACTTATTAAATAAGACATTTAAAGAGTTGAATTTAGAGTTAAATGAATTCGGAACATTAACTGTAGAGTCTGCGAATAGCTTAGATGAATTCATTAAAACTGAAGCAAAGAGAGCTTTAATAAAATCTTTATTAGATGATATAATAGAGAAGGAAGGTGATTTGTTAAAATTAAGAGTACAGGCTGATTTACAAGCTGAAGAGACCAGTTCTTTACCTGATAGAATCGGCAAAGGAATTGATAAGGCACAGGCAGCAGTGTATAAATTTTTCGTTGGTGCATTTTTTGGTGGCGCAGAAAAGGCTAAGATTGAAATGGTCGATTTGGGTAAAGAAATTAACGACCTTGCCCGTACTCTTGGGTCTTCTGAATTACTTAAGGGTATAAAAAGTTTGTTTGGTTCTATAGCGACTGAATCTATCAAAGCTAGAGAAAAACTAAAACCATTTGTTAATGACCTTTTAAGCCCTTTAGAAAGAACATTTAATCAAATGTCAAATAAAGAAAGAATTAGTTTTATTGAGGCTGCCTTTAGAGGTATTACTGTAAAACAACTTGAAATACAGAAAGCTGCTGCTGCTGAGTTGCAAAAAAATGCCTCTATAGCACTAAAAGGTTTAAAACAAATAGCTGACGCAAACAACAAGGCTTACGATGTTTTAGCAAAAAAACAACAAGAGCAATTTAAAAATCAACAAATTGCTATAAAAGAATTACTCGGTGCATATGAGACATTTAAACAGGCTGGAGACTTACTTTTTGATGCTGAAATAAGTAGGGAAGAGAGAAAGACTGTTTTAATGAATAATCAGTTGAGAGAAAGGCTTAAAAATGAATCTCTTACCGTAAAGCAGAGGGAGTCTCTTAACAATCAGATAAACGCTAATGAGGAAAGTTTAGCTAGAAAAAGAGATAAACTTGCTGAAAAGCAATTTAAAATACAAAAAGCTATTGCTATGGGCGAGGCTATAATAACCGCATTTATAAGTGCAAGTAGAGCTAGAGAAGCTGTTCTTAAGGGTCCTGAAAGTTTTCTTGGAATTGCAGCCTTACCTCTATCTCAAATCGCATACGGTATTATTTTAGCTTCAGGATTGGCTACAGCAGCAGCAATAAGTAGACAACAATTTGTGCCTTCTGCCGTAGGTGGCGGAGCTGGAGTCGGTGGTGGCTCAGGTGGGGCAGGGGCAACAATTCAACCGCCAGACTTCAATGTAGTAGGGACTACCGCACAAAGTCAGTTAGCGGAAACGGTTGCAGGCACTCAATCTAGACCAGTGAGAGCTTTTGTTGTGGGTAAAGACATTACAACACAACAGGAACTTGACAGGAACACAAGAAGAACAGCATCATTCGGTGGATAAGAACAAAAAGCAACTTAGTAAGTTATTTATATATGGAAGAAATAAAAGTAATCGAGCTTATAATTGACGAGGAAAACGAAATTAGTGGAATAGACGCTATTTCAATCGTAGACGACCCTGCAATACAGGAAGACTTCATTATGCTCAGCTCACAAGAAGTGAAGCTAGCAGAAGTGGATAAGGAGAAGAAGATTCTTATGGGTCCTGCTCTAATACCTAACAAAAAGATATATCGCAGAACTGGAAATGATGAATACTATATTTATTTCTCTGAAGATACCGTCAGAAAAGCCTCAGAGCTTTTCCTGAC
>Ga0181413_1000236_pt1 | contig 16805 bp, 9 predicted proteins | sample 36SPOviralmetaG_FD_130111 | JGI IMG/M metagenome (GOLD analysis project Ga0181413, IMG submission 130111) | Marine viral communities from the oligotrophic San Pedro Time Series (SPOT) site, San Pedro Channel, CA, USA - 36 SPOT_SRF_2012-09-28 | ecosystem: Environmental > Aquatic > Marine > Strait... | reverse complement strand
GCGTTACCTGTAGTGTCTTGATTTAATGTAGGTACATTATTTGCGTGTATAGTACCTGTACCGTCTGTTGTTAGGTCTACAGGTATAGTAGGCTTATTAAGTATTTGACTATCTCCACTAGAAGAGTTCCAATCACTTTGTACATTAACCTCTGCTCCTGCTGCTATACCATCAAGTTTATCATGGTGCGCAGTAGACATAAGACCTTCAGCAGAGCTTGTAGCTTCTGAATATGTAGTGTTAGTATCAGTAGATGCAAAGTTTAACTTTCCATTAGCATCATCGTATGTAACAGAAATATTAGTTTCAACATTACTAGCTACCATATCCCCTACTATATCCTGAACTTCTTCTGCACTTAGCTGTGTGTTTGTATCTGTATAATTATTTGCATGTATATTAGTTGCTCCTTGATCTGCAGTCCAATCAATAATCTCATTATTAGTTATTCCATCTAACTTAGCTCCATCTACAGAAATATCTCTACCATCTACGGTTCCAGATAATGTAATATTCCCACTTTGATCAATAGTAGCTATTGCAGTACCTAATGTGTTTTGAATATTGAGTTTATCATGAGTCTTTATATTTATATCGTCTCCTGTAGGACCTTCTATTAAAGCAGGACTACTACCTTCTAGCTCTAAATGATTTACAGTTACAGTTCCAATTAAGGTAACATTATCTTCAATTTTATCTCCATCAATAGCATTATCTACTATAAGGCTTTTAACAATAGTATTGTTTGCTATTTGACCTCCAAAAATAGATTTATTTTCTATCTGTGTAGAAGTAATAACATCATCAGCTAATAAAGATCTAGTAATAGAGTTATTTACAATTTTACTTGCATTAACTGAGTTGTCTGCAATTTTATCTGAGCCAATTGAGTTGTCTAAAAGCTTAGATGCAGCAATACTATTGTCTGCTAATTTAGAACCATAAACTGAATCGTTTGCTAATTGTTGATGACCAACAGCTCCTGTTGCTAATTGTGGAGTACCTACAGCCCCATCAGCTATTTTTGCAGCAGTAATAGAGTTATCACTTACTACAGCTGTACCATCAGCCCCTGCAGATCCTGTAGGACCTTGCTGACCTGTAGTTACAAAATTAATTATTGGACTAACAGAACCAGTAGAAGTAACGGATCCTGCTTCGTTTACAGTAATATTAACTGTAGGGTTGCTTTTCCCTTCAAGTGATATATCTATTATATTTGACACTATATATCAACAACTTTAAATTTACCAACCATTACAGTGTTAGTTACATTATCAGAATTAGCAGCTTGAACATAATACTTATATTTATAAGTACCACTACGAAGAGTCATATTACTTGCCGCTACATTAATTTCTAATATAGCTGTCGAACCAGTTATAGTTATACAACTATTTACAGTTTTATTGTTACTATCAGTTCCAGAAAGAAAACCTAAAACTAAAACATCATTAGCGTCATATATCTCAAAATGCGCATTATAGTTGTTATCATCGCTATCTATAATATCATATACAGTGCCGTCAGTATTTTTAAGTTCTGTTTTTAAATAAAAAGAATCATTACGTCTTGCAGTAATATCAACTACTGAAGCTATATCTGCGGAAATTTTTGTTGCCATTTTAAAATATTTTATGTAAAGATAGTAAAATACTATATGTTTCTAAAATAAACTTGATAACCATCTCCTGGAATTAAATCACCTATGCCGTTAAAGTTCCAGTCTGGAAGATAAGCATTGCCATCAAAGTCTTTAACTAATTGAACTTGGTCTTCATCAACCATAGGTTTAAAAAACTCTTGAGCATCTATTCTAGCTGTTTTTGTTGTACCTATCGTATTCCAACCATTAGTGTAAGTTCTACCTATATCAGATATAGTATTTATTTCATAAGGCTCTCCTGTGTATTTAAAATACAATAAATCTGTAGAATTGCTATACATTCTATAGCCATCTGATGCAATCGAATTTCCTATACCATTAAAACCCCATAAAGGAAGGTAGGCATCACCATTATTATTTTTAACAAAATGAACTTTTTGTTTATACGAAAGTTCATCTTTATAAAATAAAGGCTGATCATCAGAAAGATATTCGTATATAGAGTTTTGTAAAAAAACATCTATACCAATCTGAGTGTAGTCTATAATTTCTCCAGAGGAATTTTTTATTTTACTTATATCTAAAGCAAAAGAAAACATAGAATGCGCTGATGGTATTTCTTTTGTAAATGTTACATGATTAGAGACAGGGTCTGGTACAAAAACACCTAAAGGCTTAAACAAATAAGATTTTAAATTTAAAGATTTAGTAAAAGAGTTTAAGTTTATACTTTTAACTTTACTAATAGAAGATAAAGATTTTGAATAAAAATTAGAATTTAAAATAATTTTTGACTCTAAAGAATCTTTAATATTTTTTTTAGAGCTTACTATTACATTTATTTTGTTATTAGTTGTTTTTAATTCTATATTTTTAGTTGATACTATCATAGGTTAGCTAGTAAAGTATTATATTTTCTTATATCTTCATCTGACATAGTAATACTTTCAATACTTATTTGTTTTTGATCGGCAGCTTTCATATTAGGATTCCCTTGGCAAATCAACTCAATTTTAATATTATAAAAAGTATTAGTTAAAAAAACTTTTATTACGTCATCAGCGTTAAACCCATCTTTATTTGTTGTGCCTGAATCATTCATAGGTGTAGAAATAGCAGACGAAGATGTTTGACTAATATTATTTAAGTTATTAGCATTTGTTGTGCTAAATACATTCTGAGAAGAATCTTCTAACTCTAAATAAAATAATTTAACATGATCAAAATTAGCTACATTTATTTGGTGTAACATATCCTCTTCAAGTAAAAAATTACCTAGAAACTCTCCGTTTAATAGTTTATACATAAATAATCTATATCCAAACTGTTCATATCTTACAGCAACTTCTCGGCTTAAACGCGAATAAGAATCTATAACAGATAAATTATGATGTGTAACAGCTTCTTCTTCAGGTAGTATTGTATTTATAAAAGTATATAATGCTCCTGTGCCAAATATAACAGTACAATTACCATCTGTTATGTTTGTGTTTGATTGATTAATGTTTAAAGAATTATCATCATTAAATCCAACTCTAATGTATTTTTTTACAGTAGAACCAGCTTTTTCTACATGTATTTTTTCAAACATAGAAACTAAATTTTCTTTAGAAATTGTAGGTTTTGTATTTAGTATTTTCATTCGTTTTCAGGAAAAAATAATTCAACAAAAAAATCATCACTTGTTTTTATTTGATAGGATTCACCAGGTTGTAGTTCGCCTAAGCCATTAAAATTCCATTCAGGAAGATAAGCAGTACCATCAAATCTTTTAACTATTATAACGTCTTCAACAAAAGTTTGACAAAGCTCTTCTACGTTAAGTGGATGTTTATTCCCAAAATTAATTATACTCCATTTTTCTCCTATCTTATATTCGCTTCCGTACTGAATACTGCCATCTACTATTTTAGAATTTCTAGCAGCTGTAAAAACTAATTGACATGCATTATTAGTTTTAATCTGCAGGCCTTGATATTTAGATGGTCCAGGTATGCCGTTAAAACCAAATTGTGGAACATAAGCTTCTCCTAAATAATTTTTTGCTATAATAAGATTGTTTGCAGCGACAAGACCTCCAAATATAGTTTCTACATTAATAGTGGTATGTGCGTCTACACTAAAACCATTGTTTACATGAGTTTGATTTACGCTATCTGTAATGTAATATACACCAGTACTAGGTTTGTAATAAAAGTAAACATCTTGAGTAGTTATGTTAGTTTGTTCGCTGATAAAACTTCCATTATGATCTCTGTATTCTATTTTAGTTACAGTAGATAAATCAAAAGGAAAACCAATATTACTCCAACCTCCAGTTATATTTACAACAAACTCTTCAGTATCTGTATTGCTGACATTTGCGTTACCATTTATAGATAAACTTAGAATTGAAATATCGCTATTATTTCCAACTACATTTAATTCATCACCTTCTATATCTGATATTTTCAAATTTCCTGACATTATTGCGCTAATAGTATATTTTGAATAGGGGCTCCGTTCATAGACATAATTAATTCTCCAAAATCTTTTCCGTCAACAGAATCTATGTTGTTTAAATAATCTGCATTTATTTTAATAGTTTTTCTATGAACTGTAGGAGATCCAAGTACAACAAATTCATATATTATTTCAGCTCTATAAAAATCTATATTTCTATATAATGGATTAAACACTAAATCAAAACCCACATAATCAGACGGTCCTAAAGTAAATGTTTTATCAGCTTTATAGTTGCTAAAACTTGAAGGATATAAATAATTAGAGTACAAAATATTTCCTGGCTCAAACCCATAATGCCCTGGATAGTTTATATTGTAGTCATTAGGGGTACTACTAATAGATGTTATTGTAGTAGAGTCTGTTATATTTGTATAATCAAAATTTTGAAATACAATACAAAAATTAAATATATTATTTACTTCTTGTGGATTAGAAATTTTATTTATTATATAAAGTTTCTTTATATCTATATTTGAACTCGTACTATTTAATAATCTTAAATTATATTTAATAGCTGGATCATTACTACTCCAAGCTTCAGTTGAATAATATATTGCCTCTGGGTTAAACGACATTTCATTATCCTATAACTATATTAGGTATAGTAATGTCATTTCCTGCCAACTCATCATTCTCAATATCAGTTATACTTAAAACACCGACAGGCTGAACATTTACTTTAACTAAATACTTTGAAACATTTAATCTGCTTTGATAATTAGAGTTGGAACTTAAAATAGCATCAGTAGAATACAAAATATCATTATCCTCTACGTCAATTTTTTCGTTATATCTATCTCCAACATAATAACTTACAAGTATTTGTGCGTAATACGCTCCTTGATCGTGAGAACTGTTATTAGTTGGATCTAACTCAAAACCAATTTTAAAGCTATTATGTACAGTTTCATCACTTGAAGAACCAAAACTAGCTTGATTATCAAATTCCTCTTCATCCCACATAGTGTCTATTAATCTTATTTTACCTGCTACTGCAGAAGACGCATCTGTTTGGGCTGCATCTTGATTTGTCCAGTAATGAGTAAAACCATTAGGAGAACCGTTAACGTTGTTTGGAAATTTTAGATTAGTTGCCGCATTATCATTAAAATCATCCCACGTGCCAGCAACCATAGAAATTTTCCAAGTAGGATCATTAGAATTTGATGCATCAGGTTTTACAGTTGTATTTGTTGTTGGAAACAACATTTTACTTGCTCCCTGACTCATATATGTATTACCTGCGCCATCTATAGGTAAATTTGCATGACCTATTGAAATATTTTGTATGTATATAGGATAATCTCCTGTGTTTTTCATAAATAATTGACCTACACTTCTGAATTTACTAACACTATCATGAAAACTTGCATCTTCTAGTTTAAAGTAAAAATCACCGACTTGTTTAGATTCTTCATAAAAATCTGACTGACCAGTTTTAATATATTTTATTACTGGATTGTGCTTTATGTAAAATCCTGTTCCACTATCTTCAGTGTATCTTCTAGAGCTTGATCCTGATACCCAACATTTAGGTTGATTTACACTAAACCCTGAATCACCATACCAATCACCTTCTTCGTTAAGAATGTTGCTATCACTAGAATAACTTTTATTTTTAACATTTGCATCTGAAGCAGTAGTGCTATTATGCGCATACCACGTAGTATTAGCTACTTTAGTTGTAGGCACATTATAATTACCAGTATGATTTCCATCACTAAATAATTGACTGTAAAACTTAGAAGAAACACCATTTTGATTAAGAGTTTCATCATTCGCAACTATCTCTAAAGTTGAAGGTATTGGTTGAAATCCTATTCTATATTTTATTCCATGTGAATTATCATCTACTGGTATATTATACTGCCCAAGACCTTGTCTCCATATAGTATTGTAGGACATGTAAGCAGGTCTATAAACAGCACTAACAACACCGTAATGTGTAGGGATAAATTCTCCAGAATCAGATATTTTGTTGTATTTATCTGTGTACCCAGCGTAAAGATTATCTTTTGCATAATCATCAATAACTAATTCATATTTAAGCTGTAAAAACTGATTACCAGTACCACTAGAAAAATTATTAAAATTTACACCAGTAGTGTCAGTTGTTACACTTGAACCGTATTGATTGAATGAATTAGTAGTACCATAAGCTACAGCAAACGCATTATTCTCTTGATGATTTGAATATAAAGCTAAACTATTATCATTAGTAGTATTAAAAGCAAATTCTGGTATAGTGTAAGCACTTTCAGTACTACCGTTAAAGTTATTGTATCTAAACAAAACGCCTAAATTTAATCTACCTTTTCTAAATAAAGATCCGCTTTTTGATTGCAAGAAAGGACCATCAGTTCCTGAAGGATCAGCTTCTATATTTAAGTATCTGTATTTAAAATCATAACCAGTTCCTGTTGATTGTTTATGAATTAAAATCTGCTCACTACTCATTGTTAATTTGTGGTAGTAGCCACTTGTAACTCCATAAGTAAAATATTGATTGTTAGTGCCATCTGCAGTTTCTTGTGGGTAATCCTGATTTAATATTTTACCAACAGAAAAATATACCTGAAATAGACCTGCAGCACTTCCTGATACAGTTTCATAATCAACGTATGGATCTACATTTGAAGCCGCAGTGTTGTAGTGAGTAGGTCTACTATTAATGTGACCATCACCTACATCTTCTACAGTTCTCAAACTAAAATTTTTAAATATCTCTGTAGTATTATCAAATGCAGGTTGAGTTTCTAATTTATTGGCCATAAGATCTGCTCCACTATGTATATGTCCTTTGTGATATAAGCTATTACTAAATCTTAATAAAACATCAGCATAACCCCAACTACCATGAGAGCTTCCGTCTACGTTTATGCTTGAGCCATCCAAAGTAGAATCAAATGGATTTGTACCTTGTATTTCGTATGAAGTAAATTCACTACTTACATCTTTTATTCTAATTGTTTGGTTTGTACTGCCAGTAAGGTGGCCAACAGGATGAAAACCTAAATTAACAACATTACCTCCATCGTTATGTGTTACAACATTTGCATCAGTTGTAAATGTATCATCATTAGGTGATTGATCAGTTGCAGTACCAGTATGTAACTGCATAGTCAAAGTGTTTACAGCATTAGCAGAAAAATTAATTATTTGAGTAGCATGACTATTAGTAATAGTTAACTCAGGGGAGAAATCAGATGCATTTATACTACTAGTAGGAGCATATTTTACAATAATCGCGCAATAGCTATTTGGTGGTAATGGTTGAGTACTACCAATATCTGTGCTTTTATATATAGGTATAACATTAGAACAATTACTAGCATTTAACTCGCTACCGTTATTCGTAATGCCATTAGCGCCATCAGCGTCTGTAATCGAACTTTTTATACCGATAGCACCAACAGCTCCGCTTGCTTCACTATTCATCTGAGCAACTGTTACGCCTGTGTTTGTAGCAAGCATACCACTAGTTGATATGGCTTTAATTTTATTATTACTAGAGCCATTAAGACCTAAGTGAGGTATAGTTTGACTGTCTTCATTCAAATTATTTAAGGCAAATCCATTATTATTAAAATCACTGTTACCAACTATTTGTGAAACAACTAGATTTTGACCAGTAGTTGTTGTTGTGTTTTTTAATATAAAAATCATAAACGCTTTTTGCACTCCGTCAGATTCTTCAAAAACGTATATATCAAAATTAGTATCTGCAAAACTAGCTAGATTAAGTTTGCTTTGATTATTGCCAGATATTTTAGGGTAAAAAGCCATGTTTAATTTATTTTAATGTAAGTACTATCAGGATCAAATAAAATTCTTTTTTTATTATCTTTATTTGGAACACAAAACCCTAAAGATCTAATCCATGATCCTGAACTAGAAGCAGGCGTTATGTCTAAAACATTACTATTATTTAAGTATACAGTTCTTCCTGCAGTCCACTGAGATATATTACTATCTTCAAGGTCAAAAAAACCTTTACCTAAAATTATTAAATTATTATCAGTATGACTTATAAATATAAATAAAGAACTGTAAGCGCCAGCATCTACTGATGCTACATTAGCAGCTACACATGTAGCATTCCAATCATTAGCTCCAGTTGTTAAGTCAGACCTTAATATAACTACATCCCCAAAACTTAATTCAGACGTTGCAGCGTCAATAAAATTTGGAAAAGAATATTTATGCCCATCTAAATCACTCTGAAAAGGACTTTCTATTAATGTACCTAAAGACACATTTAATTGAGATCCTATATTAATTATTTCAGCATTTGTATTAGCGTATGTGTTTACATCAACCACAGTAGCTCCAGACGTACCTATAATATTTGTAGTATTTGTAGGTTCAGCTAAAACATAAGGAGTTGATGTAGCAGTAGCATTAAATACTATACCTTCAGGATACCCAGAAATTGTTATTTCTTGATTAGGGTTAGCAATATTTACTACTATATCATGCGCCATTATGCTTGTGTAATATCAGCGTTTAATATAAACGTACCAAAAAGCCATGTAGTATACTCTGCAACACTTTCATTTTCAGCAGTACCTGATGTTTTTTTTCTAATCTGTAAATCGTATTTATAACTACCAGATTGAAAATCCATATACATGTGAGGTACAGTTATTTTTACTTTTGTTCCTGCAGCTCCTGTTTGAGCTTGCAAGTCTATTCCTTCATCAGTGGCTGTACCGCTATAATGACCTTCTTGACTACTAGACGGTTCAGCATCTAAAACGTGGTCTGTGTTTGCCGTAGGTACTATGTCTTTCCAATAATAACTATAAATACTAAGAACTTTTTCTCCAGAAGAATTTATAATAGTCATTTTGCCTTGATAATGGGGATAAACACCACTAGCTCCAGACAAATTCATAAGACCATTAGAGTCTTTTACCTCGAAATTTAACTGAAAAGAATCATTTCTTCTAGCAGTTATATTTACTTCTTTTGCTATATCAGCTTTAAGCGTGTCGGCCATTTTATTATTTTTTACAAATATACATTTATTTTTCTAAACCTTCTACCGCAGTTTCGCTAGTGTTAAGCACTTGTGACGCTGTCCAGCTTATTCCTGAAAGACCTCCTTTAAACTTGCTTTTATCCATAGTAGCAATACCAACAGCCATTGTAGCTCCTGATTCTACAAGACTCCAAGACGCAGGTTCTGCCATATATTTTAATCTTCTTGGGTCTGTTAAGAACATTATATCATCTACTGTATCGTCTGCAAATTTTGCTAACCCTCTCAAATCTTCATCATCAGAATCACCAAACAACATTGATATAGCCGTTAAAGCACTTACAACCTGCATTCCTCTAAAGAATGTTCTAACAGCTTCTTGCTTATGTTCAGGTAAATTTTTAAATTTCTTTCTAAAGTCAGACATTTTTTCTTCTCCAGAAATAATACCTCTAGCAAAATCAGCTCCAAATGCAAATGCAGTGGCGTTACTACCTGCTCTCATCTGACCAAACCTATCAACAGTTTCTTTTTGAAATCTTTCTGATATAGCAGTAGGAACCCATTTCTTAAATTGCATTATTGCCTTACCCCAAGAGTAAGTAGCAATACCAATCTGATCAGCTTTAGAGTAACCATAACCTTGCTGTCTTGTTACGTTATCTATATACAAATCTACCTTGTCTTTCATATCTGCAGGTATATCTCCGTCTTCACTTATTCTATTCCATTCAGCATCTGTAAATTGACCTACAAAACCAGCTCCTTGTATGTAGTGTTCTGAACCTATATACGGTGACATCATTATAGTATCAAATCCACTACTGTCATTACCTTGTATTAAATCGTATGCAAACTTTTCTGGATCTAATTGTTTTTTAATTAAAGCCCAAGCTTTTTTGCGTTGGCCCCAATATCTAGCTTCACCTGAAATAAACTTTTTACCACCTTTAGACCTAAACTCATTGTATTTACCAACCATTAAGTTTCCTACACCACCACTAAATCCTAAAGACAAGTATCTTATACGAGTAAGCTTTACTAATTTATGTATAGCGTTGTCTGCTAATCTACCTAAACCTGTTTGACTATCTTGGAAAGTATAGAATCCACGCTTCCAAACATTTTCTAAATATGTTACAGCGTTCTTGTTACCTTTAGTTTTATTGTATGCAATAACACCGTCAAGTAAAGGAGCCATAGATTTAAAGCCTTTAAAGTTTTCATTACCATAAGTAAACAGTGTTGTGTTTACATACTGCGATAATGCTCTACCTAAATCTTGTGAACCAAACATTGCAGAAGAAACACCTCTTGATCTTGTAAATCTTGACATAAGATTTGTACCCATCATACCGTGTACTTCTTGTTCTGTTCTAGAAATAGGCTTACCATCTTCGTGCTTACCAGACTTAGCAAGTTTTTCTGCGCGCTTTCTAATTATATCTAAACTAGCTACAGCTTTAAATTGATTAGATTTGCTTTCTGTTTTTACACCTTTCTTTGTGTAATATAAATACTTCCACTCATGAAAAGGCAGCACTTCCGACTTACCAGTTACAGGATTCACACCCTTAACTCTAACCCCATCAATATCACCTGTTCCTTGTAACATGTAATCATACAAACCAAACATACCTCTTTGCTTTATAGATCCTAATAAGCCCATCTTCATGTGTGGTATGTACCCTTCTTTATATCTCTCCCCTAAAGCTCTTTTAGTAATATTACCATATTTAGCAGTTGTTTCTTTAAAGAAATTATAAAACTCTCTTTCTGCTTTGCTAGGATTTGTTTTTAAGAAATCAGTTTTGCTTTTTAATTTAAGCTCAGGAACTTCTTTGCCATTTATAAAAGATACTTTCTTGTCATACATGTTACCGTACACTTGGCTGTTTTGGCTTTCTTTCAATCCACCACTAAACCATTTTGTAAAGTTCCAAATTTTACCTGCCATTGGTAATCCTTCTCCGAGCCTATCTCTAATAAGATTTTTAGTAAGACGATCAAGTTCTTTTTGGAATTTAATATTCTCATCCATAAAGATGTCGTACTCTTTCTCCATCTCACGAACAAGCTTTTGGATTTCTGGTCTGTTACCAGCAATGTTATTAGAACCAAACCAAGCATGCAACCAAGATATGTCACCCTTGTCTGTCCACTCTATACCGTTACGAGACGCTTTCTGAGCTTCTCCTGCACGTTTAGCTAATTCTATTACAACAGCTTGGTGAACTCCAGATATTGCACTAGGATCGAGCTTTTGAAATAGCAATGCGTAATCAGTTAATCTTCCTTCTGAAATACTTGAAAGTTTCCCAGCTTGAACGATGTTCTGGTCGAACTCCTGGGCTAAATTAAAATTTGCTTGATACTGCCTATAGAGTTTTTCTAATGATTCTTTGAGTGACTCGTTCCTATTTACTTCTTGTACAGTATAACCTTTATCAGATATATACTCATTAAAGTTAAACATTTCATACTCTCCACCATAACCTTGGTCTGTACTAGACTTAGAGTTATTCATTCTTCTTTTAAGTAGTTTACCACTAGAAGATTTATCTGCAGAAATTAAAGCAGTCATTGCTTGCCTGTTTTGAGCTTGATTTTGAAATTTCTTAATGTTACTTACATTTTTAGGGGCGCCTTTTTTAGTTTGACTAACAAGAACATATTTACCATACTTCTTAGATGTTTGCTTCCACTTTTTAGAATCAAACTTACTATCAGGAGCAGGAACCCATTTGTATATTGCAAAGTTATTTCCATCTTGCATTTTTACATAATGAGCTTTATTTGCTCTCATGCTACTTTTTTGTATATCAGTCTTAGGGTTAATTAATTTTAACTCTTGCCCTCCAAAAGTTCCACTTACAGAATCATCATAAAGATTTGTTTTCTTACCAGTCTTTTTGTCTGGGTAAGTTCTTTGTATAGTGCTTACTATATCAGGATTCTTTTTAATAATAGACTCTGCAAATATTTCAGATCCAGATATAGATCCAGGAATTTCATTTAAAACTTGTTGATGTTTAGAATCTATAGATTTACTTATTCCTATAAGAGTATTGTTGTCAAACAATAAAGATACAGATGAGTTTGTTAAGCCACCACCGTTTAATGAAAAATCAGCAGCTATAAACATTTCTTGTATTTCAGGTTTTAATTTAGAAAAATCTGCTTTTATAGCTTCTACTTCAAAAGGTCTAGTGTACTCATTAATAAACTCTCTATTTAAACCTAAATAGAATGTACTTTCTGCACCTCCAAATCCGTCTCTTTCTCTAATTGTAATAGCCTCCATAAATAAATTAGGCTCTTCACTAGCTAAAGACTCTCTTTGTAGTCTATCAAGTTGTTCCATTAAACTTGTAGTAGTAATATTACCATTTTTATCTGTAGCGTGTGTACCTACAGCTTTGGATATTTTGTCAGCAAAACTAAATACAAAATCAAAAACATAGTCGTTTACAACTTGTGATTGTTGACCATTAGATGTTTTAAACAAGCCATCTCCACCAACCATTTGCTTTATCATAGCAAAAGTTTCAAGTGCATGAGGTGTACCAGTTATTTGATTTTTAGAATATATATCTATTGTAGTTTGTAGTCTTTTATTAAACGATTGAACTACAGGATTAGATGACAAAGATTTTAATGCTGTTTCACCTTTTATACTTGAATTACCTGCAAGTAAGTCATTTATTTCTTCTTGCATTTCAATAGCTTCTTGTGCGTTTGTTGGCACAGTTTTATGTTGACCAAGTAAATTGTTTAATGTATAAACATCTTGACCTACACCTTCTAGTTTATGCAACAGCTCTATAACAGCTATTTCATTTTGCATATTCTTAATATCAGCATCTCCTAAAAGACTTGTATCTATAGATGTTGGTGATTCAGGATTCTTGTTCATATTTTCAACAAGAGTTTTTGCCTGTGCTTCACCTACTAATTCAGTTAATGCTGATTCTGCAGGACTAACGTAAGAGAAGTTTCTATCTCTTAATGCTTTTTTACCAGCATGTTTGCTGTATAACTTAGCACCCTTACTGTTTAATATCAAGTCAATTTGACCAGCTTTAAACCCTAATCCTGGTAGTATAGTACCTGCAACAATAGTAGATGGATTTAAACCAAGAGCAGTTGCTTGTTGGTTTTTAGCATTATCTAATACAATCTGTAAAACTTTAGCTCTTTGGAATGATGGAGAGTTTTCTTTAAAGTCACCTTCATAGTCATTATTAAACTGACCTTTAGTAGTACCGTCTATGCTTATATTAAATCCTAAACCAACTCCGTATCTTGACAAATAAGATAAAGCATTATTTAATGCAGCTACATTACCTACCATTTGTGATCCTGTAACATTTTCTTCAAAAAACTCTGCAGCACCCATTGGTGTATTCTGCATTGCTCTGTCTTCAGTAGAAGGGAATCTTTTTGCAACAGCTTCTTTACGAGCTTCTATTTCTGCATTGATCTCTAAATCTGCTGTAATCTCTGCAAACTTACCTTCTTTTTCGTAAAACCTTATAGTATTTTCTACATACTCATTAGTCTTTCTTTCTTTATCAGACTTAGGGTTGTCAAACTTAAAGTTCATAAAGATAGAGTCACCATCGTGATCTGAACCTAAAACTTTATTTACTTCCGCAGGAACTTGTATAGAGTTGTTTTGGTTTTTACCATCAGAACCTTTTACTTCTGTTTGGAAACCAACTATCTCCATTGTAGGTCTAGATTGATTACCGTGTGCTGGTATACGAGAACCTATAAATTCTTCACCTAATATTACAAACGTTCCATCTTCTAGTTTTGCCATCTTAGCATATAAAAACTCTTTAGCTTCTAGAGGAGATGAGAAACTTCTGTCAAGACCTTTTATCTTAACACCTTGTACTCTACCAACATCAGAAGACGCAGCTCTAATCATGCTGTTGTCTATAAAGTTTTTAAGAGATTCAATACTTGTAAAAGGCTGTTGTTTTTTTGTTATAGGATCTGTAGTTCTTGGATCTGTAGATATTCTAGAAAAATATTTTCCTTTAGCAGATGCTGGAACAATAGTTTCTGCTGGTAAAGTAACATTACGCTTTCTACCTCTAGCATCGTATCTAACACCTTTAGTATACGCTTTAAGACCTTTACCTACAGATGTAGATTGTATTGCTATATTTCCATTAGTTACAATCTTAGCTGATTTTTTAATTAAAGTTCTAATACCGTCACCAAAGTATTTATGTAAAGCTGGTAAATTTTGACTAATCTTATCATTAGCTGCTGCTAATAATTTAGCTGCACCGTTAGATGTAGATGTTATAGCGTTGTTACCTACAACTTTTCCAAGTAATTGTTTAACTTTTAATCTTGACTCAGGAGTGCTTTCTTTCTTGTCTTCTATTAAAGCTCCTACAGCTTCGTTTAAATTAGCATCAAATATCTCAGCTTCTAAAGCTTGTATCTGATCCATTTCAGCTGCTTGCTCTGTAGTTAAATCATTGTTGTTAGCTCCTACTAATTGTGTAGCAACGTTGGTTTTAGTCTTACCATTATCCATAGGTAATTGTATACCCATGTTAGCACCATCTAAACCTACTAACTTATTTCCAACCATGTACGCTGCATCAAGATCTTTTTGAGCTTGAGATTCAGGACCAAATTCAGCATCATGTTCTATAGCTTTTTCAGTACCATGTATTGCTGGAAACTTTTTAGCACCAGATTCAAATACAGCAATATTTAAAGACTCACCGTATCCATTCTTTTTTCTTCTAGCTCTAAGTTTGTCTGCAATGTTTTGTAAAACTTTAGACTCTCCAATCATTTCTGGAGTAAGAACGAGTACTGCATTTTTTAAATATACGCCTTCGTCTTTAAGCTTTTGATTACCTTTATCTCCTCTTTTATCTGAACCGTAGTATACAAACTTAAATAAATGCCCCATTTTAGCTCCTACTCTTTCTTGAACAAAATCAAGATCTTCAGGTAGTATGAATGCACCTGCATCAGATTCCTCAAACCCAGTATCATCAGTTACATCTTTAAATACAATAGGCTCAATAGAAACTCCACGCATAGAACCATCATGCCTTGCAATAGCTCCTGTAGCTCTTTTAACGTAATCAGACTGGTTTTTAGATTGATCGTGTCTACCAACCAGCAAATCTTGTGCGTATGTAGAGTTTAAAGCAAAATTAAAAGCATACCCTTCTAAAATTCTTTTACCAGCGCTAGAAATAACAACCTTATCATCTACTATAGATGCAATCTTAGCAAGAACAGGATTGTCTTTTAAAACACCTGGATTTGCTTCAATCATTTTTATCATTCTATTAACCTGATCTTGTATAGCTTTTTCACTTACATCTACTACAGGATCTCCATTGGAGTATTTTTTAGAGATCTTTTTGTTATTCTTAAGTTCAGCTCTTGCTTGGTCCATTTTACTACCAACAACTATAGGCATTTGTATAGAGTATCTTCTTTTAGAATTAGAAAATATAGCTATAGGTTGCGAGTAGTATGTTAAACTTTTATCTCCTTTAGTAATTTGACCTACTGCATTACAAAGTTTTCAAGATCACCAAAGAACACATCTTCTTTAGTTTTGTTTTGGTATGCTACAGATTTCTTGTTACCTACAAGAGATACAGTACCACCATCTATGCTTAACTTAAATGCTTCGCTTTCTAATCCTTGCTGACCTAACGCAATAACCATTTTAATTAATGGATTTCCAGGGTAGTCTTCTGCAAGTTGCATTCTACCTTCTACTGTTTTAGCCATATCAACAATATGCTGTTGTTGGTTAAGTAAACTTGTATTCATGTTTACAGCAGATGTAGCTTTACCTTCTACATTTGTAACAGTCTTAATAGCATTTTTAGTTCTAGAGGCAACAACCATGTTTTGCACTAAAGCTTTTATTTCTGCTTTCTTTACAGGTATTTTACCTTGTGCAAAATCTTTATCAAAGCCTTTACTTTTTATCCAAGACTCAGTAAGTGCCTGTAAACCTAACTGCTTACCTCTAACTGGAACTCTTACTTTAACAAGGGCTTCCATGTCTAAGTATTGTGAGCTATCAGACATGTAAAGTATAGGAGCCATTATTTTTAATGCTTCTGGCATAGTAAGACTTTGGCCTTTAGCAAATTTATTTTTAGCTGCTTGTATTCTATTAGTAACATCTTTTGTTATTTCAGCTTTTTTACTTTTGTAAAATACTTTGTTAGCTGAATTAAGAATGTTATTTATTTTCTTATCCTCACTAGTAGCAATAGCTTCTTTTTCTATAATGTTACCATCACTTTTTATATTAGTGTAAGATATGTTTTCATTAAACTTATTTTTATAGTTTTTATGAATTTCATTTAGTATTACTAATCTTTCACTTGGCTCAACAAACTCATCAAGTATTTCCATCATCTTAATGATGTGTGTGTTACCAGAGTTTTTAAGAGCGTTTAAAAAGTATGAAGGTCTATTTCTATGAGTTAATGCTAATTGATGTAGCTCCGCTTCTAATTTAGATTTAGAGTATACAGCTTTAGCACCTTTAGGATTAGCTATCATCATCATAGCTTTAATCAAGTGTGATGCAGAATTATCTAAAGCTAATTGTTTTTGATAGTCATTAGACATTACATTAACGTCATCACCAGCAAACATATCAACATTGTCTTCTGCGTCAATATATGTATCCTC
>Ga0181413_1000233_pt1 | contig 16875 bp, 27 predicted proteins | sample 36SPOviralmetaG_FD_130111 | JGI IMG/M metagenome (GOLD analysis project Ga0181413, IMG submission 130111) | Marine viral communities from the oligotrophic San Pedro Time Series (SPOT) site, San Pedro Channel, CA, USA - 36 SPOT_SRF_2012-09-28 | ecosystem: Environmental > Aquatic > Marine > Strait... | reverse complement strand
TCTACTATTGGGTAGTTTTCAACGTTTACTTTCTTCATGCTGTATCTCCCTACACTATTTATACGAAAAACCCCTTATTTCTAAGGGGTTCCAATCACCTGATTATGAGCGGATCAGGCAATCTGGTCGATGAACCGTCCGAGGACAACTCGGCTGGTCATCTTCGCTCCCATGCTCTTGAGGAACGCTGTCCTCTTCCTGGCAGCGGTAGCGTCATCGGCGACGTTCGTCATCACGCCGTCGTTGTTCACGTTCGTGACACGGACGAGGTACTGTTCATCCCATCCCTGTCGATCGTTCGTGGCGATAGCGTAGTTATGCTTCTTCCAAGTCTTGGCACCGTTTTCGAGATCGTTTTCGTCTTCGAAGTAGGAGTAGGCGTGACGGTTGAACTTGGCGCCACCCCAATCCGCAAGGAAGAAGTTCACAATCTTGCTTCCCGTACGCTCGCGGAGCAGTTCGGTAAGCATGTTGGTGGCATTCTTCGTCACCTTGACACCGATGCGGTCACCCTTGATCTTCAGCGTGCCGTTCGGGGGCATGTGCATACCGTTGGACATACCGTCCGTGAGAAAAACAGTGTTCACAATCTGGACGTTGTTTTCCTTCTTAAACTTCGGGACGATGCTGATAGCACCCAGAATCGCTTCGTTCAGAGGAGTACCACCGAGACCGAAAGCATGGGGGCAGGTCGGGGTGCAAGGAGTGTCCCAAGCGTTCGCGTTCGCCAATGCATAGTTGTTGAGCAGCGACTCTTGGAATTCTCGCTTGTTCATACGGCTGGAGAAGAGATTCAGCAGCGTAAAACCGTGGTTTTCGTCCGCATAAATGTCTCGCTGTTCCTTCCCGAACTTCATCGGGGAGGTGCTGGTGAAAGCGTACACTTCGAACGGAATGTTGACCTTCTTGCAGAAGAGAACCAGTTGAATCAACTGCTCCATCGTCTCGGTGATCTGGTTGGACATACTACCAGACCAGTCGAGGAACATGACGAGTCCGTGGTTCTTACCCTCACGAACCGTGGCGTTCTTGCGGAAGACATCTTCGGACCACTTGTAGTTCATCATCTTCACGGTGTCGAGAACACCCGACTTCGAGATCTGGACTCGCTTATGCTGGTCTGCCTGCTTCTTCATCTCGAACTGCTTCACCAGCGTATTGACGGTCGGCTTCGACTTGCGAACAACGTCCTGACAGAGAGTATCGGAAACCCTCTTGCCGTTGTCCACAGTCGATGCCCAGTGGCTGGAGAGAAGACGGTGGCAGGTCTTATAATCCACGACGTTCCAATCCATATCGATCGGATCGAGAATCATTTCTCGTGGTTCACAGTATCCGTTACCCGATTCTCGGAGAGAGTCGGAAACCTTGGAGAATGCGTCCTGCGTCATGGATTCGGGGACGTTCGTACCCTGCTGGACATCCGCGGAAGTAGCATCGCCGCCGCTGGTCTCGGACGATTCGTCACCACTACCACTAGCGTCGGAATCGTCGTCGCCCTCGGAGTCGGAACCACCAGTGGAACCCGATTCGTCGGATTCTTCATCGGACGAATCACCGTGTTGCTGCTGGTCCGACTCCGAGTCGCTACCCTCTCCCGATTCCTCGCCGACTTCGTCGGATTCTTCGTCCTGCTGTTCCTCGTTCTCTGCGATGATGCTAGAGAGAAGATCATGAGCGACTTCGAGAACGTCGGACCACTCGGTCGCGTTTTCGATACGCTTCACCCAGACACACTCAGTCGAGGAGAAAGGAATCGCTTCGCCCGCATGCAATCCAACCTTGAATTCGAGATTCAATCGGTCGATGAGCGGAAGATCCCGAATCGAACGACCGTTGAGGTCGAAGAGATCACGGTTCATGAGATCGACATACGCATTGAGGAAGTCTCGACGGAGTCCGGGGAACTTCGACTTGATCATACGCTCGATGCGAGCGTCCTCGATGACGTTCACGTACATCTGTGCGATGCGATACGGGACCTGATGCATGGATGCGAGAGTCTGAATCTCGGTCTGCCAGTCTTCGCCTGGAGTGTAGAGGGCATGAGCGACTTCGTGACCGACGAGCATATCGTACAGACTGTTCGACATCTCCTGCCACACGGGCAGACGAAGCGTTCTGTCCTTCAGGTCGAAGGATGCAGTCTGTGCAGACGGATCGTGGACAACGGAGAGATCTTCGCTCGCTAGGAGACGAGCGAGAATCGACTTGGATGCGGTTTTCGTGTTGCTCATGCGTATATTATAGCATATTCCACGGTCAACGCAACCCACTTAAGGAATATTCCTCAAATTGTGGATAATTTGTGGATAACTCCAGAAAATTGGTCAAAAATCGAGTATTTTTCTCGTTTTCGGCGAAATTCGGTTGACAAGAGGCATTTTTTATGGTATTCGCGTGCGTGCGGGCGCGTTCCTTCTCTGTCCGTCGCTCGAAACGTCCGATATTCTTGTGGAAAACTCTTTTTCGGACGCTAAACCCCTATTTGGCAGGTATTTACGTCATATTTCTCACCAATTTGGGCTTATATCGCATGAACGGGTTGCCTTGGGGCTGGATTGTGGTATAATTGACATGTCGCGGGGAGGAAACCGCGAAAAACAGAACCCTAACAGGAAACCCTCCTTGAAACTTTCTTCCAAGAACCAGAAATTCGTCGATGCGTGTCGTGCTGCTGGACTCTCCAGCCCTGCGAAGCGAAGCGACCTCGTCGCAGTCGCTAACGATCTCGGTATGAAGTACGCTCCCGCGTGGATCGTGCAGAATTCCGACTGTCGAACCGACGAACGTGGTATGTTCATCGTGCCAGGACTCAACGATACCATCGGCGAACAGAATGCAGAAGCATTCGACCGTGCTATGGAACGTGACAAGACCGTTCCTGCCGCGACTTCTGCTCCGAAGGGTAATCCTGCTCCCGTGGCAGAACTCTCCGCGATTCGTGGTATGACTGCGGGTGCTGCTACCCTCATTCCTGATACCCTGAAGACGTATGTTCCGTGGGGAAACCACGATACCGTCGAAACCGTGATCAAGAGCGGGATGTTCGCTCCCATGTACGTTACGGGACTGTCTGGTAACGGCAAGACCACGATGATCATGCAAGCATGTGCGAGGTTGAAGCGAGAATGCTTCCGTGTGAATATCACCAGCGCCACGGACGAAGACGATCTGCTCGGTGGATTCCGACTGATCAACGGAGAAACCGTCTGGCAGGACGGACCCGTCGTCGCAGCGATGCGTAGGGGTGCTGTCCTCCTGATCGACGAGATCGATCTCGGTACGCATCTCATGATGTGTCTCCAGTCGGTTCTCGAAGGTAAGGGCGTTTTCCTGAAGAAGATCAACGAATTCGTCACTCCTGCCGATGGTTTTACCATCTTCGCCACTGCGAACACGAAGGGCAAGGGCTCCGATGATGGTAGGTTCGCAGGAACCAACATCATGAACGAAGCGATGCTCGATCGATTCGACTGGACTCTGGAGCAGGAGTACGCTCCGAAGAGTACTGAGAAGAAGATTCTCATTAAGAAGATGAAGGCATTCGGCAATGTCGATACCGACTTCGCCAAGATGCTCACCGACTGGGCGGATACGATTCGCAAGGCATTCCGCGACGAGATCGTCGATGAGATCATCACGACCCGTCGGTTGGAAAACATCTGCAAGGCTTTTGCCATCTTCAAGGATCGAGAAACCGCAATCAACATGGCGCTCGCTCGCTTCGACGACGAGACTGCCACTGCATTCCGCGACTTCTACGCGAAGATGGACGATACCATCGACACGACCGTCAATATCGAGGATCTGGACACCGATGCCATTCTCGATCTCTCCACGACCTACTCTCAGAAGGACGAAGTGAAGGTTCGTGGCGCTCGCTGGGACGAGAACACTCGCAAGTGGACGATCACCGTCGATCTCTGGTCGCGTGACCGAGACTACTGGAACACCTACTCCCCGACGCCGCGAGGCTGAAAGCGTAACCATGTCAATGCCACACGATCCGACCATTGATCCTACTCTGGATCCAACCATCGAAGAAAACTACGATGGACTTCCTGGCGACTTTGACACCTACGAGGTGATCGATGCCTACACCGAGGATTTCGCACTGTGAAAGTAGATAATACTGCCGAAATCTCCGACCAGTTGAATATCATGTGGAGGATGATGGAAACCATCGAGCATGATGATCCCGAGGTACAACGACTGAAGGATCGAATCATCGACGCTGCCCTACAGATGGTGCAGATAGGGATGAACATGCGACTGCTGGATCTGGTGGGAGAATCCCATCTCAGCGAAGACGAAGAAGAAATCATTGACGAATTCACACACTGGGCTGCTGAACTCACCGAAGCCCTCGAATCAAACTGAAAGCAACACCATGAACACTGAAAGCAACACCATGACCAACGATCTCACCAACGTCGATCCCGCCCTGTACACTGTTCTCAAGAAGAAGCAACAAGAATTCATTCACCTGATGGATGCTGCATGCCCCGCTGGCGCCACTGAATTCACGCGAGGTGATCTCAAGAAGATCGCCAACGACAACGGCATCGCATGGGCGCCTGCATGGATCGTGAAGGACGTTTCCCGTACTGTGAAGCGTGGCACCTACCGCGTGCCTGAACTCCAGGCGTGCCGCAACTACAATGCGGATGCGGCGCGAGACATGGATGCCGAGATCGCCGCGATCGTCGATGCTGGCATGGAAAACATGACGGTGCCTGCCTAATAGCGTCAGGCAACAGTGCCAGCGACTTGGGACCCCTATGGGGCCCACGTTGCTAGCACCGAGTCTCTAAAAAACATCTTTTAGGTTTTTCGTCTAGGGACTCCTAGACACGGGACTCCTAATCTGATACAATCTGAATCTCGCAAGGGACTCCCATAAGGGACCCCTAAAAAACATCCACGGGACTCCTACTACGGGACTCCTAAAAAGACACTCTCTCACCAAGGCTCTAACGAAAGGATACACTCCATGAAGAGCAAGTCAATCAAGCGGCAAGAAGCCGAAGACCGTAACGCCCACTGGGCATCCCTCTCCCCCGAGGAGCAGATCGCTCACCTCGACAGGCACGACCTCCGTGCCGAGAAGCAGCGGGCGAAGATCTCTCGCCGTATTGAGAAGGAGAGTAAGAAGCGATGACTTCATACGATAGTATCTCTCTCATTCTCAATACCGTCACCATGTGTTGTTTGGTGTTCACTGTCTACATTCTCTGGTCCATTCGTCGAGATAAGTGAATGAAGAAGAACTACATTGTCAGTTTCCCTGCTCACTGCTCGGAAGAAACTTCCGACATGATGCACGATGCTGTGTGTTGGTTCCTTGCACGGTACAACATGCAGGACACGGGACATCGTGCGGGTCGGGTTCACCGCGAGACGGTGAAGATCACGCTGAACGCTGTTCAATACAAGACTCACAAGTGCTGGGGACAGTGCTACGAGTGGGACAACGAAAACGCCGATTATGTCATCGATGTAGCCGTCGATCAGTCGGTACGCGATCTACTCGCTACGGTGTTCCACGAATGCGTGCATCTGTGGCAGTGGGAACGCGGACACTGGAAGGGCGAGGGCGAACGTGAAGCGACTCAACTGCAATACGAACTGGCCGACGAATACTGGAGATGCGGCAATGTCTGATCGATATGAATCGGCGGAACTCCAGCGTGACCGCGATGAAAAGGAAACTCGGAAGAAGAATGATTGAATCATTAGAAGTCTGGGGAATGACCGTTCGCCTCCTAGTTTTATGGTGGATGATCTGTATGAACTGCGTAGATACTCTTAGAATCAACTGAAGGAAAAAATGCCAACCGATCCTCATGATATTGTAGAACAGATTGATGTGGTCATTACTGGCCATGAAGATTCCATTAAACTGCTGAAGGCGCTTCGTACGAAGATCGCAAAGGATCGAAAGTGGAAGTGGGAGAATGGCGTGAATGGACTTGGGCAGGAATATCGTTATCGAGTGCCAGTACGGCAGACGAAGAATGACGATGATGAAAAATCGGGCGGACCGGAATCAAATTCTTCTCAAAGCGGACCTGGCTGGCGGACGGGCCCAGAGAACTTCGGAGGAGGTTCATAGGTCCTATAATGGGTGTCAAGGGAAAACCCTTGATTTTAGTCCAATAACCAATAAAAGTTATCCACAATTGATCCACAATTTGGGATATATTGTTCTAGTGGGTTGACTTCCTGCTGGAGTATGGTATAATATACATGTGGGAGAAAGTCTCCCCAATCCTCTTGAGTCCTAACGGAAACCGAACATGGACAACATCGTCAACAACTACTGGGTCTCCTCTTGGCTCGAAGTCTGCGTCTGCGAGGACGACGGGAAACGAGTCTTCGTCATCGTCAATACCGACGATGGTACAGAAGAACCGATCTCGGAATTCGCTGCTCGTACCATCTGCATCAATCCTGATTCGACGATCACGATGGAGAACTGGGAAGATTTCTGCACCGCTCGCGGTTACTTCACGGAGGACAACTGACATGGCATTTTTCACGCCCGAAGCACGGGAACTCATCGACTACATCGCCGATCTCAACGAGAAGGCGAAGGGCGGGTTTGAACTGACCTCATGCCTCAAGCACTGGGCTGGGTACGGGATCACGACCAAGGAAGAACTCGGCGAATACCTCGACGCCTGCGTGGACTACGCCGACGCGAGACCTGAGCAGGATTCCGTTACGGAGTATCACTACGATGCTCCAGAACCGACTTGGGACGCTGTGTCCCGCCACGACTCCAACGAAGGATGGTGAACTGATGCAATTCTACAACCCCGATGACTACAACGCAGACATTCTCGACGCCGATTCGCGGGCTGATCAGGATATCGCATACTGGATCGAAGACGACAATGGCGTCGGTCGATGGAGCGATGATTGGGACGGTGAACTCTCCGACGAGGAATACCGTAATCTCCCGATCGAGGAACAGTCTATGGATGCGTTCGCTCCTGGCGTGGTAGATGGTTATGAACTGGAACTCGATGACTGCCCTTTTTGAGGAAATGAAAATGGTCGATACCAGCAAGATGATGATGAAATTCGCCGGCGTTGTTCACGATGACAAGGCGCCTGAAGGACCGCTCCGCGGCGCTCGGTTCGCTAGTAACTGGCGCGTTGGAGATCACCACTTCCGCGTGTCGAGTGTGGAGAACGAACAGACGACCGAAACGATGGTGTTTCGACTCATCGGGGGCAAGGTGGACTACTTCGATCTCTGGGCGGATCACGAATTCCGATCGAACGCCAGCCAGCACGGGAAGTTCCTTCAGGAATTTCTTGAGAATCCCGATCCCAAGGATTGATCCAATGATAGATTCACTTCTCGCCGATATGGCAAAGGATGCTCTCATGGCCGAAATCGTTCCGTTTCTTATTGTTGGTGCCATGTTTGGTACAATATATTTCACGAACCACTGGTTCAACCAGATCAACAAGGTGTTGGATAGAAAGAAGAAGTGATGCAGAGAAAGCAGAAGACTGGATGGCGTGGTGATAAGGCTCGACCGAACAACAGAGCCAAGACTTGGTCGTCGAAAGATCGTGATCCCAAGAGGGATCGTCGAAACTGGAGGAAGGACGCTCCTTCCTCCTCCGAAATCGTCTGGATTGGATGAACATGAAGACTTCTCTCTCGCTTCTCGCCGTTGGTATTCTTTGTTCGACTCTCGCTAATGCGGAGGTTCCTCGCCGACTCATGGATGCAATTCGCATCGTCGAGTCGGGTAATAATGACTCTGCGGTGGGTGACAATGGAAACGCCATCGGTCCGTATCAGATTTGGCGTTCCTATTGGAAGGATGCAGTACAATTCGATAAGAGCATTGGTGGGAAGTACGAAGACTGTTTCAACCGTGAGTATTCCGAGAAGATCGTGAATGCCTATATGGATCGGTATGCGATTGAGCGACGACTGGGGCGGACGCCTACGATGGAGGATATCGCTCGTATTCACAACGGTGGACCGAACGGTTATCGCAAGAAGGCCACCCAGTCCTATTGGGAAAAGGTTCTCGGTAATCTGAAAATCGATTGAACTAAAACAAAATGATCCCCGTAGAGAGAGACGCGAAAGCGTCTCTTTTTACTTGACAGATTTTAAAATGGTGTTATAATTTCTGTGTCAACAGTATCCATAACCCTAAATAAAAAGGAGTAGTGATTATGAATCGAGAATCGATGGTAGATCAACTTCACCGCGGCATCTGTACGGTCGTGTTTGAAAAAAAGGATGGTTCAATGCGAGAGATGCATTGTACGCTTCATCCCGATCGGCTTCCTGAACGTCAACAACTGACGGAGGTTTCTCCTACCCCACCCAACCCAGATACTGTCCGTGTCTTCGATACTGATCTCCAAGAGTGGCGATCGTTCCGTGTAGACTCGGTCAATAAGTTTTCCACACCACAACTTCTAATCTAAGGAGGCCCATTATGGCTGGTAAATTTGTAGGTGTAGACTGGTACGATGGTGACTATGGCGTATTTGAAAAGCATGGGGATAAGTATATCCCTGTCAAATTCTCGAAAGAGATTTATGACTGCATTCAATATGTTTGTTGTAGATACGATCACTTAGATACGATTGAAATACCAGAAACAATATCAGAGATTGCCGCCATGGTAGCCCGTGAATCTATCTTAGAGAATGTTGCGTAAACATATCCATACAGTCTTTATAGTATGATAAAGTGACGACTGTGATTCAAGGAGATCACAGATGGCTAAGAAAAAAGATTCGTTTAGTTATCCCGAAGACAGAGATCGTTGGCTAGAAGATCTTATTGAGATCGGTGAATCCGCGGTCATTGCTTACGAGAAGTATCTTCTGGATGAAATAGGATACAAAGATCTTGCGAAGGTTATGTTACTCATGAGAGAGAATCTTCCCATGACGAAGGAAACACCAAGATCATACAAAGCAAGGCCGAAAGCACGGCGAAAGGAAAAGCGTGATGAGTGATTTTAATGGTTACCGACTTCATATTGATATTCCAGTTGGACATGACAAGGACCGAGCGGTAGAACATGCGGAAGAAATTATGTCTTCCTTCACTTCCGAGGGAGGGTGGCCTATCATTGACAAAGCCGGTCTCTTGCAGGTGAACTACCGTCTCGGCAATGATCTTGATCGGCAGAAGTCAAACTATCTTCGTGTGAATGAGAATGGTCATGTCATGAATAAGAAGTGTAGTATTGTCTTGAGTAAAGAAGATCCGAATCAAACTGAGTTCGATTTTGTGTCTTCTGATGAGTGTTGAATGAGATTTGTCCCGTAGTGTAATGGTAGCACTTTTGTTTTTGGTACAAACAGTCCTAGTTCGAGTCTAGGCGGGACAGTTATATACATAATGATGATCACTGGAGATTGTTATGCGTAAGAATCTAAAGCCATCATTAAGACAAGACTCCCTTCGTCGAGTCCGAAGGACAATTGACCCCGTTGAAGAAATCATTTTTGATGTGGGTCAAGATACCACTATCAACTTTGAGGGTAGTCCCCTCATGCAGTCAGGTTTAGTGAACGATCCGAATGGGAAGGTCGTTGTTAATACTGATACGGACAATGATTCTGTTCCAAACACTTCATACAAAGACGAGGATTGGATTGCAATTGGCTTGGCGGTGGACAATGTTACTGGCGCCACTGATGACATCGTAGACAATCCTGGCCCAAATCAGGGCGATCCAGAAGAGGGTTCGGGGGGCGACTTTCAACCACCAACCGATGTTGCTGGTACTCCTACCTTCATGGAATACACACAAATCGGACCAAAGAGATCTATTCTTCTTTTCGATTTGACAAGTATCCCACCCAATGCTGAGATCACGGAAGCAACATTAAGCATCACGAATACCAATATGGTATCCTCCTCTGATGATGTATTTAATGATGGTAGTTTGACAATTGAGTGGCCTGGCAATGTTACTTGTGAAGTTTTGAGTCTACCAGAGGACACCACTGCTGATTGCACTTGGAACACGAAAGACAGAAGTGTCGTAACGGAAGAGGGCTTTGATGTTCCAGATCCAACAAAGCGTTGGTGGAGAACTTCGGAGCCTGGTGTTGTTCCACCAAACGCGATTGGAATTGCACAGAACACAAGAAGAGAGGATCGCCCCGAGCCTCAAGAAACTTTTGATTCCCGTGCAACCATTTCAACCCCATCGAATGTCAGTGGAGTCGGTGGCGAATATTACGGTCACATTGGATATGGTATTTCTGGTGGTGGTTATGCGGTAAATATTGACCCAGCAAATCCATCGGCAGGACATCCTACTTTTGACATCACGGTAGAGTCTCTAGGGAGTCCTAACACTGTTTTTTCGGTTGATGTTAGTGACAATGTTCAGTATTCAATCACCAATCAAAATAGAAGATGTAATCTTTTGCTTCGTGCCCAGCACTGGGATACCAATGACGCCGCTGACGTTGCAAATGTAAACGAACAAAGAAGATATCCTGAAAACTTAAATCCGGATCCACCTCTGGAGTTTGAGCGTGCGTATATTACCAGTCCGTTGGCAACCAGTGGTGAACTTCCTGACACAGATTCGGACGGTGTTTCCGATGAGCCAATTGAAAATGACCAAACTTTACACGCCGTTACAGTCAATCTTGCGAATGCAGACAGTGTAACCTACGAATGGCAAATTCAAATTCCAGTGGTTTATGAAAACATATCAAATGTGAACGCAACCATAAACAATTCTGCTCCACGGGAGCAGGATGTTCTAGAGATTGCATCGGTACTTTACGACGGTGGTGATAGATCCATCGGTGGTGATGGGTCCACGGATGTAATATCGTATCAGTGGTTCCGTGATGGCGTTGCAGAGGCGGGCGAAACCAATGTAACCTACATTGTGCCCGAACCTTCTGCTGGAAATGATATCAGTTGTGTGATAACGGTATCAAACCTCACAGAGGGAGATGTCGGTGCCGACACCACGGTGGGACCATTCAATGTCTTGCCCGATGGCGACTTTACTCTGACTTTATCGAAAAATCCAAATTCGGGTAGTGCGGACGAGGAAACGGGTGTCACAGTTAGTTGTTCGACAACTGGCGTCAACAGACCCTTCTTCAAATATACATGGTACATTCTAAACACCTCATCATACCCCGATTTTGATAGAGAAGTGACAACAGATGCAACAAGCGATACGAATACGCTACCCGATGTCGATGGACCCGACCCCGTGAATCGGGCTGTCTGTGATATCACTCTCTATGAAGGAGATCCTGCCGCTGGTGGTGTGGAGTTGATAACTGGAGGAGCACCATCTGATGCAGTAATCGGTGGGTACAACGATGGAACAGATACCCGAAGTCAGGTTCGATGGAATGTTATCTTCGTTGGAGATCCTGAACCACCAGATCCCGATCCGTTCACGAATGGAATTTACGATGTGTTTCATGCTTCGGTTTCTACCAACGTCGATAGTAGCAATGGAACTGTGTTCACTCGTGAAGAGGATGGATGCGATATTCTTGGTAGGTGGGATGATCCTGTTCTCTCTGGTTGTAATTTCAATGTGTTGGAGGAGCCAGTTTCGTTCTTGAATGACAGCGGGAATCCTCTAGACACGGGGCCCGCCGCCTCTTACATCGGTGGACAACCATTTGGAAAAAGGCGGAACGTAAATGAGGACTGGGTAAGTATATATCTTGACACTGATCGATTAAATCGATTCCATGAGACAAACGGGGAGGGTTGTTACGATGATGGGTGTGGAAACAACGATGTTGGCGGATTGATCACCTTCTTGTCGCGGGGTGATGACACTCTGGCACCGAGAACCCCAAGCGCCTCCGATGTTTGTGATGAATGTACTACTCTGTTTGCCGGCACTGAAACTCACATGGTCACTCTTAACGGAGTAAATGGTAAAGGTGGGAATAAACCGGGGGATGTTGCAGTTTGGATTGATGATTTTTCAGACACTGGTGGGTGGATAATCATGGAACCAACCGAAGGATCAATCTGGCGATCTAAAACTGGACAGTTGCAAAGAATATCGAACCGCGTTCCTGATTTTTGGTCTGACAGTCAGGACAGATGTAGCAACAAGATGATTGGTTGGAGTGTGAAAAACGGAACACCTAACCGTGATGAGGCAAGAAGTTTCCTTCGAGGGTTGACACCGTTTGATACTATGGATCGAAGTGCATTTTGGGCCGCAGATTCATCTACCATGTGTATCTCAGACAGTTCTGGTTTGGTAATCAATTCAGAAAATACCAGACCAAGTGGCTCAAGTGACGCAAACGCAGGTCGAGCCATAACTGCAAGACTTGTATTTTACAACGAGGAAATCGAATCCGAACATTATGCCGCTGTTATAAATGCTACCAAGAGCAATCCCGCCTTCATGTCTTCGACCTCGTTACCTTCAGTCCCTGCTTATTCGGCGGGACCAAATTCTTCATCTGGTGGAGGAGGTGGGCCTCAACCTAAACCTGGCGCTGAAACTATACCTACCATTGGTGACTTCGGCGAGAACGCTGACGGTGTAATCTCCTTTACCAGTACCTCAACAGTCACAGATATACCAGTTAGTAATTACAACGAGGGATACCCCGAAAGTGATTTGGATATACTCACTGTTGGTAATGTAACTCTAGCAGATAAAAACACCACGACGGATTTTGCTTTTGCTCGGTTCTATAATCAATATGTTTGTCCCAGAGTAGAACCGGTGAATAATGTACTCGATCCCGCCGATCCATCAACGGTTCTTGTCACCGCAGGAAACACAAAAGAGTATTATGATTACTATTATGGTGGGAATAGTACCACCTATGATCCAACTGGCCCCGATGCCTTCGGGGGACCAAATTTTGCCTTAGTGACATACCAGTGGGATGAAGTTAATGGTGTTTGGAATTTGGTCGGATATAGAACAGGAAATAAAATACAAATCCCTGAGTTTACCGGTAATTTACCAGATCACATGTATTTTCGCCCGGGTGAAGCCGATGCAACTGATTACTTGGATGAAAGCATGGGGCATGTTCTTTATGTCTTCGATACGAGAACAGACTACGAAACAAATGTGCCTGCTCAGTGGCGAGACATAACCAGTTGGAATACGACAACGGGAGTTAGTTTCCCGATAATCCCCATATAAACCACTTGACAAACCCGATCTGTATACTATAATTCATGCATACGGGTTGGAAGCGGATGGCATCAGCAGTAACGCTTATAACGTTATTTTCGGGAGTTCGAGTCTCCCCCAACCCATTGGAAATTTTTTTATTATGGAACGAGAACCAACAATTTATGTTGCTGGACCCATGCGTGGGTTCGAGAACTACAACTACCCTGCCTTTGATCGATGCGCCCGTGTGCTTCGAGAACAAGGCTGGTGTGTAATCAATCCAGCCGAACTTGACCGTGATCAAGGCAAACCCACATCACCATCATACGAGTTTGATCCCGACAACTGCTACGAAGATCATGAATTCATGCGTGCTGCTCTCAAGCGAGACATGGTTGCGATCTGTGATGATTGTACAGCGATCTATATGATGTCTGGTTGGGAAAAGAGCAAGGGTGCCAATGCGGAGTTGGCACTTGCAAAGGCACTGAACATTAAAGTCTTCTATGAGGCACCACTCCCGAAATGAATATCTTTGCATTACATACGTCACCGTACCAAGCAGCCAGAGAGATGTGCGACAAGCATGTTGTCAAGATGCCTGTTGAGACGGCACAAATGCTTTCCACTATTCACCGTATGCTCGATGGAGATCCTTATGTTGGTTACGCAAAGAATGGTCGCCGCCTTCAGCGATGGCGACACCACACTGATGCGCCTAGTGGTGATGTGCTATATCGTGCTACTATGATGAATCATCCCTGCACCATTTGGGCAAGGGAGACACTAGGTAACTATCGCTGGCTAGCGACTCATGGTATCGCTCTCTGTGACGAGTACACACGACGCTACGGACGCACACATGGATCCAGAGAGGTTCTAGAGTACTGCAAGGAAACGGAACCAGAGAACCTTCCTGTGGATCACAGACAGACTCCGTTCCCGCAAGCGATGCCCGATTATTGCAAGGTAATGGGCAATTCAGTTTCTGCCTACAAGAAGTATTATGTGGCAGAGAAGAGACGATTTGCCACATGGAAGCAACCAGCAGAAATGCCTAAGTGGTTCGATCAGGCTTGCTTGACAGAAGATTGCCTAAAAAGAGTTGACGAGATTATCGAGAAAACCTCTCACGACAGTTGACAAACCATCCGATGATGATATAATAAAGACTCACCAACGGAGACAGTGATGACTTGGACCGACCTAAAACACATTTAAACTTTTGTCCGTTATTTATGATTAACCTATGATATACTATAGGCACCGTTGGGGGTTCTCCCCAGCCCGAGTTTGATCGACTTACTCGGAACAAACAACAGGCATCCAAGTTTAGGGTTCTTAGGTCAAACCCTGGCGTTACGCGGACTCGCCAACCGCACACTGGCTCTGTAACTCAATTGGTAGAGTAGCGGCCTTTTAAGCCGAACGTTCTGGGTTCGAGTCCCAGCGGAGCCATTCTTGGAGAACACTAATATGAACAACGAAGAACTCATCAACTTCCCGTGCAACATGCAACTGCCTCAAGCCTATATTGATACTCTCATTGATATGGCAGAAGAATACAACATGACGACAGAGCAGTTGGCTCGAAACTGCGTTGCAGATTTTATCAAGAAAGTTAACCCAAGAGGGTTGACAAACCGTTCAACCACTGTATAATATACGAAGTCGAGTCAAGGAACACGGATGCGATTCCACGACTCTTAAACTTAAACAAGCATCCACAACTGGAGCATTGTGTTATGAACAACACTCTCACCAAGAAGCGCCGTGTCATCAACTACCTCGCCAGCGGCAAGGGTCTCACCCCGAACGAAGCCAAGAGCCGATTCGGCGTTGGTAATCTCCGAGCCACCATCAGCGACATTCGTTCGCAGGTCGAGGCGTTCGGTAACTGGGAAATCACTAGCGAGTCCACCGCTACTGGTATGACCCGTTACTTCATGGAGGATACCCACCCTGGCAATCGAACCTACGGTTACGACGCCGAAGGTAACCGCTACTCTCTCTGATATTCAGAACGAGTAGTACGGGAGCCAGGTGTCGGAGGGGCACCTGGCTCCCTCTTTATGCGGGTGTAACTCAATTGGTAGAGTGTTAGATTTCCAATCTAAATGTTGACGGTTCGAGTCCGTTCACCCGCTTTATGAAAAGTGATTTCATTATTGATCCGATCGGTAAGAAAGATGCGGAGGGCTTGCTCCTTCAGTATCACTATCTCAAGGATCACTCCAAAGGTTTCAAGTCTGGATACAATTATGGACTCTTCAAAGACGAACCAATCTCATCAGAAGGAAGTCTTGGGGTATGTATTTTCACGGGACTACCAGTTCCCGAATTGGCCCAGTCAGCCTTCGGATTACAACGTGATCAACAGGACGGGCTTTTTGAACTTAGCAGGTTGTGTCTGCACCCCTCCATCCAACGAAGTGAAAAAAATATGGCGACATGGTTCGTTTCGAGATGTCTGCGAAGGTTGCGACAGACAACTATGGTTAGAGCGGTCCTGAGTTACGCAGACGCCGACTATCACGAAGGAACCATTTATAGAGCAGCAAATTTTGATTACTATGGAATGACGGCCCCGAAGAAAGACTTCTGGATCAAACAGGAAGACGGATCATTCGTCAAGCATAGTAGAGGTAAGATGAGCGGACTCGACGGAGAGTGGCGCGATAGAAGTAGGAAGCATCGCTTCCTTATGGTTTATGATAAGACATTAAATGTTCTTTGGAACAAGGAGTAGAACATGCTTAAGGTATTCGGAAAGATTCTTTACATTCTGGCGTTCGTTTCAATTCTTCTTTCTATCTGGGTTTACCAAACGGATGAAACTCTCGGAACCTTCATCGGTCTTTGGGTTCCTACTCTTCTGCTGATCGGACCTTCTTGTCCGTGGCGGAAGGAGTGAAAAAAAGTTTGAGAACAGGGTTGACAAACCCACCACTACGAGTATAATACTCGTATGACAAGTGAATAAGAAATAATGTGCGGGAGACTAATTACCTCCCACACGGGACTCGCATAATAATCTCCCACGAATGGGGATAGTGCAACCTCCAAATGGTTTAGCGACCTGTCCGTATGATGCAGAAATGCTTGTATGAGATGATCCTTAGCGGGATGGGTGGAGGAGTTGAAGCAGGTTACTACCGACATTGTACGTTCGTGCTGCTTCTTTCAGGTATACAATAACCCTGAGTCCCATTGAATCAACACCGCCGGCGGGCGACCACGGTTTCGACTGCTTGGAACTCGCCGGCGGTTTTCTTTTAAGGAGACTGAATATGGGTGGACAACACGGCGCGGGTAAAGGTGATAAATATAGGAAAGTAGATCGGGAAGCGTATTCCAAGAACTACGAAGCAATTTTCGGAAAGAAAAAAGGAAAGAAAACCAATGGTAAAGATTCTACGACTGACAAGCGGCGAAGAGATTCTCGCAACGGTGACTGAAGAGGAAACCGAATTCAAGATTGAAAAGCCCTGTCTGATTCTTCCTACGGGAAATCAGAGTATTGGACTTGCTCCGTGGCTCCCTTATGCGGATCATGATGGGCCTATTACGATCTCGAAGAACTTCATTCTCTTCAGTATCAAGCCCCACGATGAACTCATGAATGAGTATAACACGGCGTTCGGTAGCGGTCTCGTTGTTCCTCCCAAGGGAACCGTGAGCGGACCAGCACTTACTCTGACCGAGTAGACATAAGCGG
>Ga0181413_1000230_pt1 | contig 16973 bp, 19 predicted proteins | sample 36SPOviralmetaG_FD_130111 | JGI IMG/M metagenome (GOLD analysis project Ga0181413, IMG submission 130111) | Marine viral communities from the oligotrophic San Pedro Time Series (SPOT) site, San Pedro Channel, CA, USA - 36 SPOT_SRF_2012-09-28 | ecosystem: Environmental > Aquatic > Marine > Strait... | reverse complement strand
GTTTAACGATTTTGTTTCTGAGTATATGTCAGTTAGTCAAACAAGTGGACCTGATTGGAACGAAGAAAGCCAAGAACTTGGAGAACATGCTGACAGAAGATTAGAAAGAATTGATGCTTGGGCCAATAGTGTTTTTGATGAAAACAACTATAATGTATTTGCAGGTATTCCTGCTTCTGCAAATATGGTTAAGTTCTTTGAAAATGTTATGGAGCTAAATGGTCAGCCTAAATTTAATATGACATCCAATACTGAGTTTCAAGAATCTGTTACTAGAGAAGATTTAATGGCAGCTCAAAGAGATGAGAAATACTGGAAGAATGGTGGAGATCCTAATCATATTGCTAAAGTTAGAGCCATGGCAGATCAGTTATCTAGGAAACGTGCATAGTAATGTGAATTAACAAAAGTCTTTATATCTGAAAGATTGAAGTTACTTGAAGGCTCGTAGAGTTACTTATAGGCCCAGGAATGGAATAACCTTAGTGTAGTAGTGAAGCGAATAACCAGAATAGTATAAATATTAACTTTAAATCGGAGGCTATAATGGCACTTACAACCATAAGCACATCCTTTATTGAAGAGTTTGAATCAGGGGTACATGTTGCGTACCAGAGAATGGGTTCAAAACTTAGGAATACTGTTCGTACTAGAAATGGTGTGAAGAACAAGACTACATTCCAAAAAATCGGTAAAGGTTTTGCTACTACAAAAGCAAGGCATGGTAACATTGCACCAATGAACCTTGCACATACAAACGTTAACGTCACAGTTGAGGATTATTTTGCTGGTGAATGGGTCGATGATCTAGACCAGTTAAGAATCAACCATGATGAGATGCAAGTTGCACAACAGTCAGGTGCTTATGCATTAGGTAGAAAGACAGATGATTTAATCTTAGATCAGATGACTACAACTACTTCTGCACATGACGAAACAACTAACGGAATAACTTTAGCATGGGCTTTAGAGCTTATGGAAAAGTTTGGAAACAATGAAGTCCCTGATGATGGTCAGAGATATGCATGTGTTGGTTGGGAGCAATGGTCTCAGTTAATGGCTATAGATCAATTCTCAAGAGCTGAGTACATTGGTCAAGATCAATTACCTTTCCCTACTGGTGTTACAGCCAAAAGATGGTTAGGTTTCATGTGGTTTGCACATGGTGGTCTAGCTGGACGTAATGGATCAGGAGCAGCAGGAACTACTCATAAAGAGTGTTTTGCTTACCATAGAGATGCCGTTGCTCATGCAATCGGTACTGACATCACTTCAAATATGCAATATCACAACGATAAGGACAGTTACTTTGTATTAAACAAAATGCAACAGAACGCAGTCTTAATCGATGCTGAGGGTGTATTTGAAATGGAACTTAAGAATTAGGAGGTAGACATGGCGTTAGTACAAGCAGACTTAAGTTTAGTTTCTTATTCAGGTAATGGTTTCCATATTTGGAACTATAAATCTACTGGTGATGCTCTTAACACAATAGATGCTGCAGGATATTTCAATGCACTAGTTGCTGAAATGAATGTAGGTGATGTAATATTCATCAACGCATCTAATGGTTTTGGTATTACGACTGTAGTATCTAATGATGGATCAGCAATCGATACTGCTGATATTGTTAGCATGACAGCAGACAATAGATAATGGCTAAGAAACCAACAAAAACTAAGGAGGTGGCTGTAAAGGCCACTTCCTCTCATTCAGTAAAAACATCTAATGGCGTTGTTTATACTGTTAAATTTGGATCAAAAGTAAAACTTGGGAGTAAAGTAGATGCCAAAAGCAAGTGATGGTAAAATGTTTGCTTATACAGCAGAAGGTATGAAAGCTTTAAAAGAGTATGAAGCAAGGTTAAAAAGAAATAATAAAAATATGGGTAAAAAGAAAAAGGATGTTAATGACTCTGATAAAACAGAAAGTCCTTATAACAAGTTACGTTCTGATAACGCACCTAACACATAGAGGCTGATATGAGTGGAAAAGGTTTATCAAATAATCCTAAAGGTAGAGTTAAAGTTGCTAATCGTATGGAAAGCCATAGAGCATATTTTGGTGCATTAGCTGAGAAAAAATCTCTTATTCCAGAAAGACCTTATTCATTTGAAGGTAACAAAATTGATAAAGCTAAATATAATCAATTTGCAAAATCAGCAGGCACAGGAATACCTCAAGCAGATGACAAGTTAAATAAAAAATTTGCTAGGCATGGATCAAGACATAATCGCTTATCAGGTGCGATAGAAAAAGATAAGATTAAAAAAGGCATTAAAACAGCAAAAACTATGGGCAGTATAGTTAAAGGTCTTAGAAACATTACTGTTCCTGGGATTATCTCTACAATTATGAAACCTAAGAAAGTTGGCGATGCTACTTTAAACAAAGGTGAGTATAGGAAAGTTAAGTAATGGCTGATTTTTCAAAATATACAACAGCACAACTTGAAGCTATGTTAGCTAAGATGAAAGCTGAAAAATCTAAAACAGGTTCTACGTTATCTATTGAGCAAATAAGAAATGCACAAAAAAGAATAAATAAACAAGAAACAAAAATTCCTTCAAATTTATCTAAAACTATGGGGTCTATTAAGTAATGCCAAATACTGCCAAGACCGACATTGAAGTTGCACAAAGATCTATGGTTTTAGTAGGTATGGAGCCGTTATCTTCATTTACAGATTCAACAGACGAAGCATTGGTTATGAATACGACTTATGAAGATGTTGTTGAGGACTGTCTTGCACAAAATAATTGGAACTTTGCTACTGGTCAGATTCAGTTATCAAGATTAGCTGATTCTCCAGTTGATAGATGGGATGCAGCTTATGCAATGCCTACAGATCCTGCAGTTATACAAGTGCAAACTATAACTATTGATGATGTTGTTCAGCAATATGATATATATGAAAAGTATATATATATAAATGCAGGTGAAAATGATAGAGTTGTTTTAAACTATATTTTTAGAGTGGATACACAGTATTGGCCACCAGCATTTGCATTATGGGTTATATATCGTTTAGCATCTATTTTGGCTTTGTCTGTTACAAGAAAGGCAGATATTGCAAGATCATACAGTCAACTGGCAGATGTGCAATTTAGAAGAGCCAAAGCCAGAGATGCACAACAAGTGACAACACAACAAGTGGCACTTAGTAGATTTCATAGAATAAGATTAGGATCAGGAATCTTTGCGAAGATTGAAGGGGACACTTGAAAGTTGAATGAATGGCATTATTAAGAACATTTTTTACCAATTTTTCATCAGGGGAGTTATCCCCTCTTTTATCATCTAGGGTTGATGCTGAAGCATATAAAAATGGTGCATACAGATTACGCAATGTAAGACTTAAGGCACAAGGTGGTTGTATAAGAAGACCAGGTCTAAAGTATTTACAAACACTTGCAAATGAATCTTATCAAACAGAAGCTTATATATATGATGAGGATGAAGCTTACATTCTGTTATTTAGTGCGACTAAACTTAGAATAGTAGATATATCTGATCCTACAAACATACTGCAAACTATTACTGGTTGTCCTTGGCAATCTTCACAAATAGGTTCTTTAGTGGTATCGCAAAGTGGTGATACTATGTTTATTACACATCCATCTATACCTATGCAAAAGCTAACAAGAACAAGTGCAAGTAACTTTAACAGAACAAACTATACATTCGATGTATCTTCTGGTTTAAGCTTCCAACCATATAATAGATTTGTTGCAGGAAGTATTACTATAACGCCTGCTCAAACACATGGAACAACAACTTTTACAACTAGTGCAGATTACTTTACAGCAGATTATGTTGGTTTGTATCTTAGATTAGTTGATTCTGCAGGATTAGTTAAGCATGCTTTAATTACAGCATATACAAATGCGACAACAGTAACGGCAACTTTGTCAGGAACATTATCGAATACAAATGCTATTACTGATTGGCAAGAGCCAGTATTTAGTTCTGTCAGAGGATATGCTAGAACAGTTACTTTTCATGATCAAAGATTAATATTTGGTGGTAGTCGTGACTTACCTAATTTTTTATTTATGTCAAAGATAGGTGAGTTTACAAACTTTGATATTGGAATTGGAAATGATGATGAATCAATACAAATACAAATCGCAGAAGCTCAAGTTTCAGAAATTAAAGCTATGCAGTCATTTCGATTTCTTACAATCTTTACATCTGAGCAAGAACTCTATGTGCCAACAAGTGAGAACAAGCCTCTTACACCAGCAACAATTACAGTTAAGAAACAAACGAGTTATGGATCAGGAGCAGTGCAACCACAAGAATTTGATGGAGCAATAGTTTATCTTACTAAATCAAAAGGTGCAGTACGTGAGTTTATATTTTCTGATTTATCACAAGCCTACAATTCAGATTCAATAACATTACTATCAGAACATATAATAGGAACTCCTATAGCTATTGAAGCACAAAGAGAATCTGCTGATCAAATGGAAGGTTATTTATACCTTCTAAATTCTGATGGATTTATGCCAGTATTTATGTCTATTAGAAAAGAAAAAGTCCAGGGGTGGGTTAGATATGACACTGATGGATTATTTAAAAATATGTCAAACGTAAACAGACAAATATATACAGTTGTTCAACGTACTATAAATAGTGCAACTGTCACATCTTTGGAGTTGTTTCAAAATGACCATTATTTAGATATGTCATCACAACAAACTGGAAGCTCAACGGCAACATGGACTGTGTCACATTTGCCAAACACATCAGTCCAAGTTAGATCAGGTAATTATAGTTTAGGTACATTCACTACAAATGGCAGTGGTCAAATAACATTAGGTCAAGCCGTAACTTCAGTAGAAATTGGATTAGCTTATACTCCTGAGATTACAACCTTGCCTCCTGAGATGCAATTACCAGATGGTGTAAGCGTTGGTCAAAAACGTAGAGTTGTTAGAGCTGTTTTAGATTTAGTTTCTACTTTGAATGTAAAAGCTGGTGGAACAAGAATATTGTTAAGATCAGTTACAGATGACTTTTCACAAGAGCCAACTTCTCTTACACAAAGAAAAGAAGTGTATTTACTAGGATGGTCAAAAGAAGGTAGAGTAACAGTAACACAAGAAGAACCATTACCAATGACGTTAAATGGTATATTATTAGAAGTGGAAGTATAATGGGTGCTGCAGGTTATGGATTAGCTGCTGTAATGTCACTAGCTGCTGCAAAGCAAGCAAAAGCTGGTTATCAAATGGAAGCACAGTCAAATAGAGAACAAGCTGAATTAGCACAAATAAATGCTGATCAAGAAGCTATTAATAGAACTGCTCAACTTAATGCACAACTAGCATCTATATCAGCTACGGCTGGTAGTGGTGGTATTAATATTGGTAGTACTAGTATTGCTAATATAAAGAGAAGAGAAACTCAACTTGCTCAAGCAGATGTATCTGCAACAAAGTTATTAGGTGCATCAAATAGACGTAAATATCAGATAGGTGCTAAGACTGCTGAAACTAAAGGCAAAGCTGCAGTTCTTACAGGTATTAGTAATGCAGCAGGTCAAGCTACAAAAGCATATTATTCGGAGTAAGTAAGCATGGCTATTAAAAGAACTATACAAAGACAAATTTTAGTAAAGCCAACTGGTGTAAATGATGCAGGAGCAGGGGCTAAGGCTATGGCACAAGCAGGCCAAAACATAGCCAATACTATTTCTAATGTAACTAGCTTTATAGATGATAAGCAACTTGAAGATGCTGTGTTAGATGCTGAAATCAAAGGTAAGCAGATTGGCACACAGACTGTTAAAGATAAAAATGGTAATTTAGTTCCCAAACCATTGGATTTAATGACACTAAATTCATTTACATCAGATATATATAACAAAAGAAACTTAAGAAAAGCTCAACAATATTTTAAAAATCAAGCAATCAACAGTTATGGATTGTCTTTACAAAATCATGCAGTTGATACAGCTAACAATTTCTTGGCAATGAATGAAGGTAAGGTTGATGAAAAAGGCAATCTTATGGTTAGAAATGCTGGAGATAGTTATATAGATGGTATTAAGAAGCAAGTTGCTCCAGAAGTATTTGCTGCAATTAGTCCTACACTAAGTAACATATGGGGTAAGGCGACAAGAAAAGCTTCTGCAATACAAATCAAAAATGTAAAAGAAACTAATATTTTTAACGCAACTAAAGGTTTGCAAAATATATTACAAATGGAAATTAATTCTATTTCCAATGGTGGTAATGATGAAGATGCATATATTATAGAAACAACTAAGCCAAAAATGTTTGATATAATTGATCAAAATGTTAGTAGCAAAATACAAGGAGAAAAAATAAAGTTAGAATATAATCAATCATTACAGACTGGTGTTGCTGTAAATGCTGTTGATTTAGCATATGAAGCTGGGGTCTCTATTCCAGAACTTCTTAACATGTCCATATCAACAGGTAAAAATTTTGCAAATAACGTAGATATAGATGGTGATAAAATTGCAACAGCTATGAGAGCTAAAATTGCTATTTACGAACAAATAGAAAAAGATATTTTACAAAAACGAACATATGATTCTAGAGTTTTAGTTTCTAATCTAGAGTTAAAGGTACAAAATGGGATAGTAGTTGAAGAATCTGATGTAGCTAAACTTACTGATATAGATCAAAATAGATTTAGTAAGTTTAAAAATGCATACAATAAGACTAGTGATAATAATGCTTCTAAAATATTTAATCTACAAATTGAAAATAAAATCGACAGAATAAAAGCAGATATTATTAAACCAGCAAAACCTGATTTAGTAAATGAATTATCTGGAGAAACACAGCCTATACTTAAAAACAGAGCAAAAGTATCTTTGATAAATGAATTGGTTGAAAAAGTTGGCCATAAAGATATGAGCAACACTAATAGGAGAAAAATACTTAATCTTGTTAATGATGTTGCAAAACAAACATTGAAACTAGACAACGATACATTTAAAGCAAATATAGAACGTATGTTTAATGGCAGTGTATCTACTATTATGATACCTCCAGAAACTTTATTAACACCACAATATATAGACTCATTAAAAGCTAGAAACGTTATAGGTATTACACCTGAGAATGCTTATACTGAAGAGTCATGGATAAAAAGAGTTAATACATACGCAAAAGATTATAGAATTAAACAAAATGAAATTTATCAAGCTAGCCAGTTAGGTTATAATTTAGAAAACAATATAGGATACACAAACCCACAAAAGACTTATATGGACAATAAGTTAATGCCTAAAACATTTGTTATGAATGGTAATACTGTAGATATAGATATTCTAAATTCAAACGAAGATATTAGAAACGAAAGTCTTAAGATAGTAACAAGTCATGTAACTTCATTGGGATATATACCTAAGAACATTTCACAAATATTTAATAGTTCAAAAACACTAAATGATGAGAATTTTGCTTATGCTAAATCTGCTTATTTAACTATTAAGAATGCTATAATTAAAAAATATCAAAATGGAGAATCTATGTTTGAGCTTATTGTAGGTGATAAGTTTAGTTCAGTTGATTCTAATTTGATGGAATCAGCTATGATGTATGACAATGCATCAGAATTTAGACAAGTTCATAGCACAACTTCTGTTAATAGAAATTTATCACAACATATAGGATCAGATCAAAATGAAACAATTACTTTTGATGAATCATTTAATAGAGTTAAAAATTATTTAGATGCAAATTTTATTGAAAGCTTTTGGGTAGATAAGGTTGGTGGTGCTGATTATGAAGACAGAGCATTAAAAGCTTGGGTTGAACAAAGTGGTGCTTCTAATTTTGATGAAGCTGTGTTTAAAGATCCTTTTATAAAAAACGAGATCATAAAAAATGTTAAAAGCCAAATAGCATCTGGTAGTGTGGCCCCAGGGCAAGTAGGGTTAGATGTTGCAGTTAAAAAAGCATTGTATAAGTTTGCAGGTAATTTAAGCGTACATCAAGATCAATTTGGAAATACTCATTTAATAAGAGGAGTGAGTATTGTAAAAGCAGCACAATCTACAGTTCCTAGTGGTGGCCCTATAGTCACTAAAGAAATAATTAAAAAAGATATGTTACGTAGATATGGAGAAACTTTTAGTGCAGGCACAGACAGTGAAATAAATGATGCTATTGATAATGGTAATATAATGTTTGTAAAATCAAATGATGTTGTTGGAGAACCTACATATAAAGCAATAGCTATTACTAATGATGGTAGGTATGAAACTATTGCTGATAATTATTCATGGAATTATAATGGATCACAATTACAAAGTGATTATAATGAAGCTTTACAAAAAATATCAGATGGTGGTGTTAGAAAATTATTAGGTAGTTTAGATTTTATGTCTAGAAATAACTTAGAAGCTGTAATGTCATCTATAGAAAGTAATAGAGACTATACTGAATCTTTAAAGTATTTAGTTAATAGTTATAACTCTATAGCACAATCTATAAATTCTGCACCAGTGGTTTACAGTCAAATATTGCCTTACTTAAATCAACGCAGGTCGGACAAAGAATTAAGAACATTTTTTGATAACTTTAGATTGCTTAGGTTTGATATTAGATGATTGAGCCACATTTAAAACCAATTCAACAAAAAATATTAGGTAGCTTAGATGATACATCAGATATAGAAATTGCTTCTTACAATGATGTATATAAGAGTCCACTAGTTGCTCCAGAAGAATATAGTTTTAAAGAATCTTATATGGCTGGTTACAGGCAATTAAGTGGTGGTCCATCTTTAATGCGTATGATTGATAATACTAGTTTTACAGACGATCCAGAATATGATCCACTTGCAGATAAACAAATTCCCGAAGGATATGAGTGGAGATTTTTAAATAGTTCTAGTGCTGAAGAAACATCCGTAAGGCTTGAAAGGCTTGAGCAAGATCTTTTAGATATGGATATAATTCAAAATGGTAACTTATTAGGGGTAGGTTTAGGTGGATTAACTTCTCCATTAACTTTTGCTCCTTTAGGCACATTTAAAATTTTAAGTCAAACTAGTTTCCTAAAAAGATTTGTTGGTAGTGCAGCATTTACAACTGCTATATATGCTCCAGAAGAATTTTTAATTGCTTCACAATCTGAGGGAAGGAGTGAGCTTGCTCATACTTTAATCCCATTATTAGGAGCTGGATTAATAGGTGGTACAGTAGGTGGTCTTTTTGGAAGAAGAATAAGTAAAAGCAATAATTTTGCAGAAGAATTTGCACAAAATGGAGAAGAAGGAATCTTCAGAAGTGCTGGTGCAATGGTTAATCCAAATAGCCCTGCTGTTTTAAGGCAAACTTTAAATGGAGAAGCATTAGCAGAAACTGGAATTAAACTAGAAAAGTTAAAATGGAATCCAGTTACTAGATTAAGCTTAAGTGCAAATATAACTGCCAGGAAGTTATCAGCAGGACTTGTTGATATGGGTGGCATGATCCAGAAAAAAGTAAGAGGTGGTGATATACTAGGTGAATCTATGGATCAATCTGTAGAAACTTCTTTTAGAACTACTTATCTTAGTTCTTTATTAGATGGTATAAGAGCAACTGATACAGCTTATCTTGCTTTTAGAGGTGTTGTTGCAAAGTCTGGAGATATTGGCAGATCAATGCAAATGCTCAGTCAAAAAGGTAAAGACATTATACAACGTAATAACACATTATCTGAATTTGGCTTTCGTGAAAGAGTTGCTAAGGCAATGAGAAATGGTGATATTGATGAAGTTGTTGATACTGCAACACCTTATGTTAACCAAGCTGCATCAGGATATAGAAAACACTTTGATAAAATAAAACAAAATGCAGAAGACGTTAAGTTGTTTGAGATAGAATTAGGCAAGAAAATCAAAGGGTTAGAGATAGCTGTCCAAGAAGGACGTGCTACTGCTGATCAGTTAGCAAAAGCCAAAGCAAGATTAGTGCAGTTAAGACAACAAGGCGTGCTTCTTAATACAGCAACTGGTTATGTACCAAGAGTACCTAGAATTGACAAGATAGAGAAAAATGCAGAACAATTTAAAACAATAGTTAGTAACTGGGCTATGGGTCATTTTCAATACTCAAGAAGAGAAGCTGATGAATATGCTGATGAGATTATACTTAACTATACAAATAGCAAACCATTTTATAATTTAGATGAAAGTGCTGATTCTATAGACTGGATTACAAATGCAAGTGGTGTTAAGTCAAGATCGTTTGAAATTCCAGATAAGTTAATAGAAGATTTTTTAGAAAATGATATAGAGGTGTTAGCAAGACACCATACTAAAACTATGGGAGTTGACATTGAACTCACAAGAAAATATGGCGATGTGTCTATGTCAAAAATCATTGAACAGATCACACAAGAATATGATGCCTTAATAAGACAAGCCCCCACTATTGCTGAGAAGCAAAAACTTAAACAAGGTTTAGCAGATGATCTTAGAGATGTAAGGGGTTTAAGGGATAGATTAAGAGGCACATTTGGTGCATCAAAAGATCCACATAATATGACTAGTCGATTTGTAAGACAGATGAAATCATTCAATGTTTTAGTCGGTATGGGTGGTGCAGCTATATCATCTATTCCTGATGTTGCTAGACCTATTATGACAGAAGGTTTTAAAAATGTTTATGAGCATGGCTTTAGACATATGTTTAAAAGTAATAGATCTATTGTAAAGCAAATGACACAGAAAGAAGCAAGGCAAGCTGGCATAGCAGTAGATGCAGCTTTAGGATTACGTGCAAACTCATTCTCAGATATAGGTGATTTGTTTGGTAGTCGTTATGCTATGGAAAGAGCATTAAATCAATCTACTGGTATATTCTTTATGATGAATGGTTTAAATTATTGGAATCAGGCTATAAAGGAATTTACTAGTAATATCATTAGTTTACGTATGACAAGTGCTATTATGTCTAACTGGTCTACTCTTAGTAAAACTGACAGACGTAAGTTACTAGCCAATGGTATTGATGAAGCTGATCACCAAAAAATGAAGAATCTTATTAGGGACAAAGGCCAGAAAGTTGATGGAGAATGGTTGCCTAACACATCTTTATGGGGCGATAAAGATATGGTTTTGAAGTTTAGAAACGCATTAAATCAATCAGTTGACAGAACTATTATTACCCCAGGAGCTGGTGACAGAGCTTTATGGACTTCAACAGAAATGGGTTCTTTAATCACGCAGTTTAAAGGTTATGGTCAAGGTTCTACTGTAAGACTTTTAACATCAGGTCTACAAGAAAAAGACAGTTCTTTTTGGCAAGGAGCATTTGTTCTTGTAAGTATGGCTTCATTGGTTAATGAATTTAAAAAGAAACAATATGGTATTAATAAAGAGCAAACATATTCAGAGTTAATGACTGATGCTATTGATCGCAGTGGAATACTTGGTTGGTTTACAGACGTTAATAACTCAGTAGAAAAGCTTTCTGATTATAGATTAGGCCTAAGACCTATTATGGGTAAAAGCCAAGGTTATTTACCATTTGGTGCAAAAGCAGGTGCTTTATTTGGTCCTGCAGCAAGTAATATAACAACTGCAGCAAGTGTTGCTACAGACATAGCTACTGGTGAAGCTGATGATAAAACGTTAAGAAGTGCAAGATTTATAACTCCAACTGGTAATTTGCCATACCTAGATCCTATATGGGATGAAATAATGGCTGCAAAGTGATGTGAATTAACAAGATGGTGCAATATAAGTAAAGGTATATATTATGGCTACTATTTCGATTAATGATAATGATGCAAGAATACAACACGATATAGGCTCTAGTGGTAACACTGCTGGGGTTACACCATTTCCTATTGATTTTCCATTTTTTAATTTAGACGACATTGATGTTACTATTACAAATAGTTCAGGTGTAGATACGGCTATATCTAGGGGTACTGGTGCTAATACTTTTTCTGTATCAGGTACTGCAGTTGACGATGGTTTTTCAAGTGGCAATATAATATTAAACACTCAATATACTAGTTCTACAGTTACTATAACAAGAGACATTCCTATAGAAAGAATTAGTGACTTTGCTACATCGGGACCTTTTAATATATCTAGTCTTAATACTGACTTAGATAAAATCTATGCAGTTATGCAGCAACTTGAAACTAATAATGCTAGAGCATTAAGTTTGCCAACAACAGATACTTTAACCTCAATAACACTACCAACCAATACATCTCGTAGAGGTAAGTATTTGGCTTTTAATGCATCAACTGGTGATGCTGAAATTGGAGGCAGTGTAGCTGATACGGGTACTGTTGCTACAATATCAGCTAACATTACTACAGTAGCAAGTATACAAGCTGACATTACAACATTAGCACATCTACAAGATGGTACAACTGCTACTAATGCATTAAGTAATTTAAATACAAAAGCAAACGATATATCTACTGTGGCGAATATACATGGTAATGTAACTACAGTTGCAAATAATTTGACTGCCATTAATAATGCTTCTGACAATGCTACTAAAGCACAAAACTACGCAATTAAAGTAGATGGTGTAGTGCCAAGCACTTCTGATTTTTCTGCAAAAGCACAAGCTGTAGGTGGTACTGGTGTAACTGACGTAAGTGGTTCAGCAAAAGAATGGGCATTAGGTGGTGGAACTAATCCTAGTGCAACGGTTCATGTAAATACTGGAGATGAATATTCTGCAAAAGGATATGCAGTTGGAGCAATAGATAGAGGTTCTAATACTGGCAAACATTCTGCTAAAGATTGGGCAACTTATACTGCAGGTACAGTAGATGGTACATTGTATTCTGCAAAGTATTATGCACAACAAGCAGAAACTAATGCCACAGATTTTTCTAATGTATATCAAGGCACACATTCTTCTGATCCTAGTGGTGGTACAGTAAGTGCAGGAGATTTATATTACAATTCAACTAGTCAAAGTATTAAATTTTATAATGGCTCTGCTTGGGTAGCCATTGAAGCAGTAGACACATCAACATTATCAACTAAGGGATTTGCTACAGCAATGGCTGTGGCTCTATAAGGGAGTAAAATATGGCTCAAGATTTTGAACGTAACATACTGACTGGGATAGGTACAATACCTGATGATATTCCTAGTGGTGCAGATTTTAATTCTGATGACACAATCATTGGTATTAACATGGCAAACACAAGTGCCAATGCTATAACGGCATCATGCTTTATGACCTCAAGTGTTCTTAGTTATGGCTCTGATTTTAATTTTGCAGTTACTGTATCAGGTAGTAATTTTTTAATAGATGGTCAAACTAAACCTGCTATAACAATATACAAAGGTTTTACTTATACATTTGACTTATCAAGCAATACGATAAGTAGTGGGTCACATGTTTTTGCTTTAGCAACAGAAGCTAATGGTGCTAACAGTTCAGGTTATACAACTAATGTTGTTACTAGTGGAACACAAGGTCAAGCAGGTGCAACTCTTACTTTAACAACTACGTCAACAACTCCAACAACATTATATTATTATTGTACTGCACATACTGGAATGGGAAATACTATAACCTCATCTAACGTACATTACATAATAAAAGATGCACCAATTCCAAGTGGATCGTCACTACAGTTATTAGATGGTGGTGCAAAGATGGTGGTGCAAAATGGAGACAGAATGTTTTTTCAATCAAGCACAGCATCTAGTTTAGATGTATGGGTTTCAAGAGTGGATTCGATTAGTACATAATGGCATATATAGGAAACCAAGCAGATACAGCATTTACAAGTCTTATAAAGCAAGACTTAACTGGTGCTAGTGGCACAAGCCTTACATTAACTCATGCAGTCGCTAATGCCAATGACATAGCATTGTATATAAATAATGTAAGACAAGAGCCAGTATCTGCATATAGCACTAATGGTACAGCAGTTAGTCTTACTGGTAGTGTTGTAAGTTCAGATGATATTTATGTAATCTATTTAGCAAGAGCAGTACAAACAACTGTTCCCCCTGATGGTTCTGTAAGCACAGCAAAGATAGCTAGTAGTGCAGTAGACCTTACATCAAAGGTTACTGGTGTATTGCCAAAAGCTAATGGTGGTACTGGTGCAACAAGCTATGTATTTGTTTATGCTCAAGGAACTAGTGGTTATGTTACTGGAAGTACTGGTGACTTTTTACCTTTAACTGCAGTTTATCAATACAAAGGTACTGGTAATTCTGATTATAATACATCAACTTATAAGTATACAGCACCAGTTAATGGCATCTATCAAATAAGTTTGAAATTAATTGTGTCAGAAAACAGTGTATCTACTCATTATGATTTAAATGTTGATGGAACAAATGAGTTTGTTTTTACTTGGAGCAATGACAGAAATGCTAGTAGTTCTACATCTTTTTACTTAAATGCAGGGCAAGTTGTTGGTTTTAGAAATGGTAGTAATGCAGGGTATTATAGACATTCTGCAACTATGCCAAGTAATGACCATTATACAGTAGCCTCATTTTGTTTGTTAAGGGAGTTATAGAGAATGGCATTAAGTAAAATTCAAGCTGAGTCAATGAACCTAGCAGATACCTATGCATTTAGTGGAACTGTAAGTGGTAGTGGCATGGACTTGCTATTAAATGACACTATATCAAGTTCTACAGCTAATTATATCATTTCATCTACATACATCAATGGAAGTTACGATAGCTACCATTTAGATGCTACTTTTTTAGGTACTTTAGATGGTAGATATTTTTATGGCGAAGTTTATGTTGGTGGTTCACTAATAACTTCTTCAAGTTATGCATATGAAGTTCAAGTACTTGGAGCTGCTTATTCATCAGGAGGTTTTAACAGTAATGGAGATTCTGTATTAAACGTATTTGATACTGCAGGTGCAGGAAATGCTGATGGAGAGGGAATAACTATAAGTGCAACATATCAAAACACAAATAGTATACTTAAACCTTTTTGTTCATCAGGATTCGTAAGTCATTTTAATACATCTGGAAATCACGAGGGTTATGCATTTACTGGCACAATGACAGTTGCTAATAGAGCATCAGTTGTAAATGGTTTGAGGTTTCGTTTTAGTGGTGGAGATATAGCTAGTGGCACAGTTAAATTATACGGATTAAGGAAGTAACATGGCAAATAAAAACACAATGGTTGATGGTCAGTTACGAGAAATGACTGATGCAGAACAAAAAGAGTATGATGACAGAAATACTGCATGGGATAATGATGCACCTAACAGACGTATGGCAGACCTACGAAGACAAAGAGATGCTCTACTAGTTGAAACAGATTACATGGGTAACTCTGATGTAACAATGTCTGCTAAATGGAAAACATACAGACAAGCATTGAGAGATATAACAAGTCAAACACCAACAGATGATAAGTTAAGTAACATTACTTTTCCAACGAAACCAACGGAGTAAGCCATGCCATTCATAGGTAATCAGCCAACATCAGGTAGGTTTATAGAGCTAGATAGTCTTACAGCTAGTGCAACAGATGACTATACATTACAGCTTAATGGTGCAAACTTTTCTCCTGAGAGTGTGAACAATCTACTAGTCAGTATCAATGGTGTTATCCAAGGTAGTTCAACCATGTCTTTGAATGGTGCAGTCTTAACTGTAGGTGCTACGTTATCATCTTCAGATACGATTGATTTTGTCAGGGTGTTTGGCAATGTAGGTACTGTGTCAACTCCTACTGATGGAAGTGTGACTGCTAATAAGATTGGTACTGGTGCAGTAGATTTAACTAGCAAAGTAAGTGGAGTTCTTCCAGTAGCTAATGGTGGTACTGGGTCAAGTAGTGCATCAGAAATTAATAGTGTAATAGAAACATTTTACTACCATACTGGAGACATTACAGAGGGTAATAACCACGATTTAGATTTAGTTTGGACAAGATTAACTTCTAATGGAACTGCAAATAAAAATGGTGGCATGAGTGCATCAAGTGGTCATTGGACATTTCCCTCAACTGGCATTTGGAATGTAACATTAAGTTTTGCTTTTTATGAACCTGATACAGCTAGAAATTCTAGTGGTGTTTTAATAATGCACTCTACAGATAGTGGAAGTAATTTTACAGCGACACATGGTGGGTATCAAAATAGTAGGGCATCAGGCTCTCATGGTCATATTGTTTTAACTCATATTTTTAATGTTACAAACGCCTCTACTACTAGAATACTTTTTCGTATTTCAAGTGGTGGTAATTTATCTGTAAGAGGTGGAGCAGATTGGAACACAACAAAAGCACAATTCATTAAACTTTGTCCGTCAGTATAGGAGCATAGAATGGCATTAACAAAACTAAACTCAGCAAGTGTCATTGATAGACTTCCAACTGGTAGTGTGATACAGACTGTTTTAAAACAATTTGCTACTGGTGGTAACTCAACTAGTAGTAGTTATGTAAGTACTGGTTTCTTTGGACAAATAACACCTATTTTTTCTAATAGTAAAATACTTGTAATCCCAAGTTTTACAACAACTCATATTGGAAACAATGCTCATGCTATTTTTACTATGTATAGAGATATTACAAGTTCAACTGATCTTAACACAGCTATTAGTGGTGGAACTGATTTAACAACTGTTAGTGGTGGTTTTGGTATGGGAAGTAACTATGAAAATGGTGGAGGTAATAATAATAATATGACTACAAGTGTCTTAAACTTAGCAGACACAACTAACCAAATAACATACACAATAGCTTATAAAACTTATAATGGTGGAACAGCTTATGTCTTACCTAATAGTAATTATGCTTCGTTTCTTATGCAGGAGATTAAACAGTAATGGTCAAAGCATCTGAAGTCAAAGCACAGATAGATACACATGAGGCAGTATGTGCTGAGAGGTGGAAAGAGACTATACTTCGCATCAAGAGAATAGAAACTATTATGATTGGTACAGCAGGCACAATGATACTAATGATGGCAGGCTTACTACTGAGGTGACACTATGCTTGAAATGCTAATGGT
>Ga0181413_1000229_pt1 | contig 16990 bp, 14 predicted proteins | sample 36SPOviralmetaG_FD_130111 | JGI IMG/M metagenome (GOLD analysis project Ga0181413, IMG submission 130111) | Marine viral communities from the oligotrophic San Pedro Time Series (SPOT) site, San Pedro Channel, CA, USA - 36 SPOT_SRF_2012-09-28 | ecosystem: Environmental > Aquatic > Marine > Strait... | reverse complement strand
GACATGAAATGAATTTTTTACAAAGATAACACCTATCAGGCAATCTTCACCCAGTCCATAGAGGGCTTGAAGTAAATGACTGAGTTAAGCGGGTTTTGAGCGTAGCCGACAATTCTGGAGTAGTGGTTTGGGGTGGTTGGAGGGGTGTTTGTCACCTTACCGTTTGGTGCTGCATAAAGAGGGTCTCCAGCAGTCATTGACGAAATGTTCTGGTCAATTTTCACAGAACCCTCAATTAGAATGTAATTTGTACTACCCACCGCAATAGCGACACCTATTGGACCCTTAATTGTGTTAGCGCTATTTGTGTTGCTCAACGACCATGTGCTTCCACTAGAAACATAGACGTTTCCAATGCTCCAGTTTAAGGCTGGAACAGAAGTACCATAAGCTCTCCTTGTAATTCTAGAGCCGCTTCCAAAATCCCCAATACTCGTGCCCGCATCCGCCACGTTTACGTAGTCGCAAAAAAGTCCGTCTACAGTTGCATTGCCCGTTACGCTCAGTGATGATGCGGACGCAGCGCCCGTTACATCAAGGTCTCCACTAACAGTCGCATCAGTATCAACCTGAACGTTATCTACCGTCAGGGTGTTGGTCGTTGTGTTGTAGGTGAAGTCAGCCTCTGCGTTTAGCTCATTGGCATTGGTGCAGAATGGAATCCTACCAGAAGAGCCGTTGGTGAGAGAAAGAATGTTAACCTGCGCAATGCCAGTAGAGACAGTCTGGACCGTTCCGTTTGTAAACCTAAGCTCGTTTACGTTAGAGATAGACGGAGTCCCATCAATATCCCTTACTGTGAGATTGCCGCCACCGCCGCCGCCACCACCAGTTCCGTTCGACGCTGCCGTAACCCTGCCTTGAGCATCGACTGTGATGTCTGCATTGGTGTAACTACCCGCAGTCACCGAGGTGTTTGCAAGGTCAATAGTACCCGACCCTGTAATCGTCCCGCCATCGAGTCCCGTACCTGCAGTGATAGAGGTAACAGTACCCCCGCCACCGCCACCGCCACCATCAGCTTGCCACGTTACAATGCCCGAGCCGTTCGTCTTAAGGACATACCCAGTAGCACCATCTTGTGATGGAAGCTGGTATGCAGTAGCTCCTGCGCCAACCTTGATGACTCCGTCTACGTGAAGCTCTGTGTCAGCAGAGGATACACCAATGCCCACCCTACCGTTACCCTGAACGCGCATAACGTCCTGAGCGCTATATAATGGCTCTGTTGGCTGGTTTGTTGAATAATCCGTATTAGTACCTTCTCCTCTAAACACCCAAGCAGTCACCGCTTCGTGAATACCACTATTAGTTGCTATCCTAATATGAGCACTTCTATGGAACTGGGTCTGAATACCCTTGTTTGAGCCGAGTGCTGGAACAATGGGGTCGTCGAAGGTGTATTGAACCCCTCCAACAAACTGAACCTGATTGATATTGTCCCATTCAATCCTCCCCGTCCATGCTGACCCGTTGTCGAAAGCTCCAACCTCAAAGGATGCTGTCTGTGAGTTTGCGTCGCTATCCCATTTAACGCCAATGCCACCTCCCCAGTTAGAATAACCAGACCCCGTGTCTGTCTTAACAAGAAGGGCTGGGGTGGTGATGTTGTTGCTCCCGACATTATTGATAATGACGTTGTTTGTAGAGAAGTCACCTTCAACAAGCGGGGTTGTGGTATCTGAGTTTGCGATGTAGAGCTTGTTCGACTCTGTCGTCAGCTGACCACCAGCATTATAGCCCAGTAGGACGTTCTTGTCCCCTGTGGTGAGGGCAAATCCAGAACGGTTCCCAACCATGACGTTACCTTCACCACTCTCGATGTCGTAACCAACCTCGTTTCCAATACCCACATTCTCATTGTAGGTGTTGGTTTCTTGCCCACCACCAGCGTCACTTAAGGCCGCTCGGTATCCGATAAATACGTTTTTATCAGCAAGGGTCCAGGCGTTATGCATAGAGCGCTCTCCAATAGCAACGTTCCTGTTTGTCGTTACTTGATTCTGGCTATTGTCACCAACATATCCTCGGAGAGCATTATCACCTATAGCAACGTTGAAATCAGAGCCATAAGCATAATACATGGCTCCGTTACCAACGCCGATATTCGAAACTAATGACTTACCCGTCTCGGAAGACCACATAACCTGGTGGCCCACAGCGACGTTTGCTGAGCCCGAAACATTCCTAAGGCTTTCCTGACCGACGACGGTTGCGGAACTTGCTGTAGAACCTGCTCCTGCGGAGTAACCGAAAAGAGCAGAAGCACCCGCAATGGTTGTTCCAGCATTGTACCCAAATACCGTATGGGTGCCCGTAGCATCACGACCAGCCTTGAATCCAACAGCAGTCGACTGTTGTCCATCGAAATTTTCCTGAGCCTGATAACCTATAGCGGTGTTGTAACTAAAGGCTTGGTTTGTCTTTCCTGCACTGTGGCCTATGTAGAGGTTGTAGCCTCCTTGGACGACATTGTACCCCGCGTCCTTTCCAATAGCAAAGTTTCTTGTTCCAGAAGAAAGGCTCGTGAGGGCATTGTATCCGATAGCAAGCGTCTCTGTTGGTGACGTACCCACAGGGTTGTGCGCTCCGATGTAGAGGTTCTTCTTTGCCTCACTATCCTGAAGCCAGATAGCACCCTCAATGCTAAGCCTCTCTGGTGAGGTATTCCTGCCGATAGCAACATTCTTGTTACCCTGCACCCGCATGATGGGGTCACCCGCAAAGTCTCTGAACGTGACTACGTTCTTCTGAACAAAGACGCTGACGTCACCCGTGGTGCCAGAGAACACTGGGTCTACCGTGATGGTGTTGGTACCGCTATCTACGGCGGTGACAACGTGGCGAGTAATTGTTGCCGACCCTACGTTGAGCTTATCACCACCATCTCCTGCGTCCTCTACGTATACAACAGAACCAACAACAACGTGAGCTCTTATCCCGTTTGTAGCCACAAGGTCTCCACTCCCACTGGTTGCCGTATACAGAGAGTTTCCATTAGCCCCCGAAGCATTGGCAACGAGGTTGGGCACGGCGCTGAACTGAAGTCCATGAATAGCATCGTCGGTCGTATCGTTGAGAGCACGAGATGTAGCGTGACTAATAATATCAAAGTCTGCCTCCGCGTCGGCGTCAGTAATAGCCCCAGACCTAACCCTGAACCTCTGCGTGTTCATGAAGTTAACGTCTGTTTGAAGTCTCCAGTTGTCGTTCAGAGGGTTCGTCTTAGACGGTGAAGGCAATACGTAGGGGTTTCCGAAATAAATTCTAGAGGTACCAGACGTGCTTATCGGTCCGAAGTACAACTCTGAATTTGTGGAGATGATTGTCTTATTGTTTACATCATCGCCCCCTATGTGAAGACCACCTCCGTTATTCTTTGGATTTGTGTTGGTGACGGTGCTCCAATCAAAGAAGCCAGTCATAACAAAGCCTTGGTCATTGATGGTCATCCGAGGGTTTGCCTGTCCTGTCCTCCGTAACTCAATAGAACCACCAATAGTTACGGCGATACCCTCGGTAGCGCTTTGAGATATGACACCGCCATTGTCTATAACAACAGCCTCGTTTTCATCGCAGACGTTGCTGTGACGGTACATCAACCTAGTGGAGTTCACCACAAAGGATGGGCAGCTCTGGTTTGAGCCTGTGTTGAGAGAACCAAGCACCACGTCTCCGCTATTGGCAAAGACAACATCACATGTGTTCTCAAACCTAACGTCACAGACCTCGTCGGTAAATGTATAGTTGGCCTGACCCTCACCGTTCTTTCCGAAGTTAAACTCCTCATGGGTTCCAGCCCCCAGCTTGTTTACTCCTGCGCCATCGCCGAACAGAATACCAGAAGTGTTCTCAACAAGCACCCCGCCCCCAAACTCAAAGCTTGCGTTGGCATCAGCCTGGAACGTCACAACACCTGTGCCGCTGTACTTGACGAAGTTGATTGTCTCACCGCCGTCAGCACCGATGCTCTTGGTGTCTGCAATCTTAATGTCCTTTGTGTGAACGGTTCCATCATCCACCACCTTAAACATCTCTACACCGCTAGAGTTGTTGACAAGGATTGATGTGGTTGTATTGTCGTCACCCTCAGCCTTGATTGCGAGGCGTGGGGTAAAGTCACCCTGTGTGCCAATGCCGATACCGTTGGACCTGAATCTGATGGCCTCGGTGGAACCGAACTTGGTTACAATCCTACCACTCCACCCCTGGAAGTACTGTTGAGCCCCGCCCTTCCATCCAACGTATCCGTACTCGTCAGCTTTGATGTGCCAGGTGTTGGCAGCGGCCTCGATGTCAATAGGTGCCGTGGGGTTCGTGTGACCCAAAGCAAGACCCGTAGTGTTTATCCTAGCAAACGCAGCTTGACCGTTTGCGTTTTCGGCAAAGTCAGCTCCAAAATAACCATATAAGCGAAGGCGGCGGGCTGTTGTACTTCCCACCTTTGCCCAACCAAAATCAACCCTAGTCGCTGGGTACTGGTCTGAAGAGTTTCCAAGATGTAGGGATAGGGACCCCCCAGCTCCTGAGTTAGTACCCGCGATGGAAAGGCTTCCGAAGACGTGCAGTGTAGAACGATTAGTTGTCCTAGGTTCAAAGAACTTAAACCCGCCTAGCTTGAGACCAGATTTGTTCTCAGCCATCGTAACCCCGTCGCTGCGGTATGGCAAGAAGAACTCAAGGGACTGAGCCTGCGAAGAAGTCGTACTCCGAAGCTGCGAACCCTCGCTCATAAAGATGTTGCCAGCTACATGAAGCTTCTCTGATGGGGAGGTCGTGTTGATGCCAAACCTTCCATCGTGGTCAAGGCGAGCTCGCTCACTGCCTATCGTTTCAAAAACAATCGACGCGTCGGTCGTGATGCCAGCAGGGTCTACGCCTATCTTAAAGGTGTTTCCCTGATGATGAATCCTTGCGTTTCCAACAAGCCCCGACTGGTCCTTAAAGTAAATACTTGGAGAGGTGTCCCTAATGCTTAGGGTGTAGTTGGCTATCATGCCTGAATTAGCCTGAGGCCCAATAGCCACATCACCAACTCTGTAAATACCACCGCCAGCATGTTCCGTCCACAGCTGAGCAGGAATAATCGTGTTGATGTCAGTACTTACAGGGTCACCGTTTGCATCACCAACCCAGATTTCCCCCTCGCTAATGGTTGGGGTGCCAGCAAGGTCGTCGTAGCTACCCGTTGTAGCAACAGTAGCCAGCGTAGGAATACCTGAGATGTCATCATAGTCACCCTTCAGGTACTTACCCGCTGTAACGTCGTAGTACAGAATCTGACCCTGCAAAGCAGAAGAACCAACCTGTACGTCATTGAGCTCGTCAAGGACGGTAGCCCCAGGTGTAGTCTCCCCATCACCAGTAGAGAAGTTGAATACAGCATTCTGTACAACCTCTACCGATACAGGTGCGGAAACCGATACCTCTGTTACACCCTCAGAATCTGACTGGACCTCTAGAGAAATATCCTCTTGGTCCTGGATGATGATTTGGATGTCGCTCATTACTCAGTGACATCTTCATTGACGATAAACAAACCATGAAGCCAAGTCGAAACCTTGCCGTTACTGTCGGTGACCTCTACGTCGTAGACATACATCCCACCGTCCATGTCCATGTTGACGGCATCTATCGTGATGATTAAGGTTCCGCTGGCGTTGGTGTTCGGAGAGGTCTCACTATCTGGTACAACAACAGTTCCCGTGTCGCTGGTGCGAACCTCCATCTTAACAGTATGGCCACTCCACACGTAGTTGCCACCAGAGGAGTTCTTAACCTTCGTTGTAAGTACAAAGGTGTCTCCCTTTCTACATGTGATGTCGAGTCTTGTCGAGCTGTCTAGGTTTACTGACTTAGCCATTGTTTAAGATTTGGGAAACGATGTCATCCTGTGCGTCGGGTGCCTCCTCCATAACTGGTCTCTCACCCTTGCGTTGTGCTATAAGCTTTGACTGAGCAGACGTCTGCTTGTCAATGCGTGAGTCTTTTCTATCCTCCTTGAGGATGTCAATCTTTTCTCTGAACTCCTGCTCCGTAGAACGCATGCCTACGGTAGCCTGAGCACGAATCATTTCGATTTCTTTTCTGAGAGCGTGGAGAGCCTGAGCAACTTGAATCTCACTCTGACCCTTCATCTGAATCTTCTGCGCCTCCAGCTGTGCCTCCATCTGCATCTTTTGCATCTGCATCTGCTGTGCCATCTGCTGAGCCTGAGCGTTCATCTGCTGCTGCATCTGCATGTTCTGCTGCTGCTGCTGTTGAGCCTTAGACATACGGCGCTTACGTCTAACAACAAGGAGTCGCTGCGCCTGGTCGATGTCTTTAATCTGTCTTACAGCCAAGGCATCCTCAAGGTCAATCTCCTTCTGTGCCAAAGACTGCTGGATGTTTTGCTCAAGGAAGATTCTATCCTCGTCGCTCATCTCTTTGACTACACGAACACCAAAGTTGTACATAGGCAAGTCTGCAAACGAAGAAAGAATCTCCATGTTGTACTTACCGATAGCTTTTTCATAAACTCTGTACAGAACAGAATCCGTAGGAATAATCTGAAGGCACTTAACCACGTCCTGGCAAACCCTTTTGTAGATTATCATAGAGGCATTCGTGATATCGTACAGCGCGTTGTTGCCTGCAGCGATAGCCTGTTGCTGAACACCCACAAGTGCATCCCCTTTCGGGGTGCTTGCATCCATAACCTCGTTTACTCCACTGGCATCACGAATCATTGTGAGGTAGTGATTGTAAAGCTGGACGTACTGCTGGATATTCCTAATCGTATTGTCGATAGGACGGATGGGTGGGTTCTGGAAGCTTCCATCGGGGTTCTTGCTCCTGTAGTAGAAGACACCTGTCTGCTCGTAGATATCCTGAATCTGCAATGGTTGCAACTCCCCACCCCTTCCCAACTGTACATTCTCCAATCCCTCAATGTCAACAATCACACCGTCGGGCTTCGCCTTGGCAATGGCTTGTTGAATCTTGAGGTGTGTAAGCTGCAGTTGGTCAGCAAAGCCTATGATTGAGCCAACCATAGACTTAGGTCTCATTCTTCTGAGGTTGGTGCATGCAACACTGTAAGACAGCCGCGCCTTAGTTAAGTCGTGGACATTCTTAGGGACGTTCTTCTTTACACCATAACCAAACACCTTGTTCATGGAGAGAAGGTAGCTACCGCCATAGACGGTCTCAACCTCCATCTTGTAAGGCTCTCTATTGTAAACAGACTCTGCTGGCGGCTTGTATTCAGAACCCTTGAAGTAGAACCCGACGTTACCGAACCTGGACTCCTTGCTCTCGTAGTAAACACAATCAACAGATACAAACTCAAAGTCAAGAACCTCAACCAGGTAGTCGTCATATCCATAGCGCATAGAGTTAGACACCTTGTCGTATGTTCTCGTATTGAACTTGCTGCTGTCATTGAATGACTTTGACGCAGCCTTCTTTGCAATCTCCTCGTACTCTTTTTCTGTAAACGCATCGCCAGCAATTCTCTTCAGCTCAGAGATGCTCATGTGTTTGACGTGACCACCGTAAACGATGTCTGTCATATTGGGGTCTTCTGTGTAGCTGTGGACAAACTTCGCGGGGTCTACGTACTCTACAGTGATTCCATAGTTCGGGTCGTTAACCCTCTTGGCCACCCCCATCCCACAGACAACGAGGTCCTCAACGCATCGCCTATAGACGTTGTCGTCGAAGTCGTTCCAATCCAAAGTCAATGACGTGCCTACCTGTGCTGCAATCTCAGCGTTCGTCTTGATGTTTTGGTCCATGAAAATCTCAGCCTCCTCGGTAGAGTCTGGCAATTCAGACGGGTCTAGCTCAGTCTTCAAACCAATAGACCTTGCCTCCTGAAGCAGCGCCTTGTTCTCAATAGACATTTCAATGAGAGCCTTCTTCTCATCCTTCTCTCCCTTTGAAACTGGGTCTATTGCCTCGACAGCAGGGTATGGCTTTCTAGAAAGAACCTTGTTTACAACTACCTTGACAAACTTGGGGATAATGGGCACGGGGCTCCAGTCTAGGTTGAGCAGGGTGCCGTCGCCGTTGTTTGGGTCTAAAGAGCTTAGAATCTGCTTGTAGATGGCAGTGTCCTGCGTGCCATTCGCATAATCCCTGTTCTTTTCAAAATCCTTCAGGCGAGCTCCAGCAGTAGACGAGACATTGTCCATACTTCCCCATTGAGATTCAATAGCCTTGGCGTACTTGAGGCCATACTCGTCTGAAGCCTTCTCTGCTTGCGAGGCTAATGGGTCGGGAAACTTACCGTAATTTTTTTTGCCTGAAGTCATGGATTGCTAATTGGGCTCTCGCAAATATAGCAATACTCCAGATGACTTACTTTCTTACAGGATAACGCCTGAAGAACACCTTGTCTTCAAAACTCGAAGGCTTCTTTTTAGGTTTAACTTTTTGAGCAGCAAGCAAGGCTAGACCTGCACTAATGGTCAAGTCAAACTTTGTTCTGTTGTCAATCTTAAACCCCACCCAATCCTCAAGCGTTCTGTTAAAATACATGCTACCGATGTTCCCCTCTTCGTTGTAACCTACATGGTTGTGAATGTAGTCCTCGATGGCTTGGGCGTGGGCGTGAATGACATCCTGAGAATTAGACGGGATACCCTTAGTCTTCACATTGGAAGAGGAGTTGCTGTTGCGCAAATGCTCGGGCCTGTCCATGACGTATCCGTCGTAACCTCTTGATTCAAAGTACCTTACAATACCGTACTTGTTGTTCTCTATAAGGAGTGGGTATCCATAGAAGACGGCGGCCATAAGGACATCCTCGTAGAATATCTTGGCAAGGGGAGGGCGGCTGGCATACTCCGCAACAAACATGTTGCTCGCCCCGTCCATGTTGAACTTATTGTATATGTGGCACGCTCCCTTAGACCCCCTGTTGGCATCGACTGTTGCGTCAATGTCATAAGAGTCAACGCCACCGCAACCCATGGTGGGGTTCGGGGGAATCTTCTTACCCTTCTGCTCCAACACCACACTTCTTTTTTCAGGGTCGGGCATCCAGGATATATACCACCTGCCCTGAGCGTCGGGATTAAACACAACCTTACTGTCTTTGATTCCACCTCTCCAAACGAAGTTACCCCTAACAACAGGGTCTGGGAATAGCGTGTCGTTGTGTTCTATCTGCTCATAAATCTTACCAATGTTGAACAGACTACCCTCGACGGAATCTCTAAAAGCTTCGTCAGTCGTAAATGGGAACTGCCTGATAAATTCGTTCAACTCCCTGGCGTCATGCTTCAAGGCATCCCTCTCGTTCTTCAGGAATCGCCGAGCACCGAACTCCATAACCTCACCGTCCATAGCCTCAACAGGCTCATCGGTATCGACAATAGGATTTCCGTACTTATCAAAGAAACCCTCAAGCGCATCGTGAGCTGGGATGAAAATTCTGTACAGGCCAGACACAGTTCTCCCATTGGCGTTCCTTCTGGATACGTCCGAGTCTTCCCACAGCTGCTTGAACTGATTACCCCCCTTGTCCATGGGGTTCACAGTAGAACCCACCAGAGCCTTTCCAATAATCTTCCGCCCAACAATAAGGCACGTTCGCTCAATGCGCCAAGCTTCACGTATATCAGTAGGCTTCTCCCACTTACCCGCCTCATCCAAATAGAGCAGGTGCAGCTTCTCACCATCGTATGCGTTGTTGGTGGTGTTCTTCCAGTTTATGACCGTATTAAGAGCCTCGCCCTTCGTCGCAGTCTTATTGTTCTTCGTGATTCTCTTACTCGGCTCGCGAAAAGCCAGCTCCATGCGCGGATTGGTCGTTCCATCCTGAATAGGTTTGAAGAAGAAGGGGTAGTGCCTGAACATCTGCACGACCTTCTTCATGAATATATTCTCCTGGGCGTCCTTACCAGTCTTCGACTGAATCCCCAGAAGCTTGTCTTTTATCTGCGTGGCCTCATCTAAGAGTACCGCCGAACAGATATTGGTATAGCCACTACGCCGACACTTGGTGTACAGTTGCCCCATGCAACGTGGGTCGGCTTCACATGCCGCCATGTGGATAAAGATGTCTCTCTGGAAAGCTAGGTAGTCGGGGTAACCGACATCAAGCTTGGTCCATTGAAGCATCATGTAGTGCCTGCCCGTAATATATGTAGGAATACCTTTATTGAAAAACCAAAGGCCCTCACGCCGACGGCGAAACTCCTCTTCGATATATGGACGAAACTTTTCTCTAAACTCTCGGGGCATCTCTGACCACTCATCCATAGACTTAATCCGAGACATTTCTGTAGGCACAGGTGACCTTTCCCACAGCTGCATGTCGACTGGTTTGCCATATCCGATAATCTCTTCCTCGGAAGGCTGAGCGGGAAGAAGAATGAATAACCCCGCAAGTTCGATAGTTTCTCCCTTCGTACCGTTGGGACAAATTGAGATAAGAGCCTCATCATCTTCTCGGTGTATCAATGACATTACTTACTGAAGCGTTCTGCAAATCCGCTAGAGTAGTCTTTGTCTGCTTCTATCTCGCCATTCTGCTTCAAGTCCTTGACCATCTGCTCTAGCCTTTGCCGTTCTACAATAAGCTCCTTACAGTCAATCGCTGTTTGTTTGATAGACTGAAGCTCCGCTTTTCTAGCACTGCCATTTACTTCGGGGTCTACTGGCTTCTTGACCTCCTCAATCATGTTGTCAATAGCTACAGACATAGACTCCATAAGTCTAGTGGAAGCACCTATTGTCGTGAATTTACTTTTTCTCGACATACATGATGTTGTCTTCGACCATCCTGTAGACGACACTGCCATCGTCCAGAACCATCTTGTAATCTGCATCAGCACTAAACCCGACAATGTCTCCGCTCTCAACCCCCTGTTCCTTCATGTAATCTGTAGGAACCATAACTTTAGCGACGTCTCTGTCTTTGATGTTATGACCAAGCTCAGTGACAATTCCAGCGTCTGTCACCTGGTCGGTCTTATCAACCTCTGCTGGCTCAACAAAAATCCAGTTGCCCAGCATAACAATCTCCCCGTCTTTCTTTCTTCGGTAAGCGATTGCATGAGGTTTCCAACCGCCGTAGCTGGCGACATACATGTTGTCGTATATCCTAAGGTTGTCGGTGGTGGTGACGTGGTGGTGAAAGAAAAGAGTGTCCCCTGCCTTTGCCCCCGTGTCATGCCTTGTGGGTGGAGAAACAATAACACCGTGGCAGATGCGGTGCTCAAACTCGTTCCACTTAGTGTCTAGGTAGATGGACTTGTCGCCCACCTCCATTGTGTCGTTGAAGACCTTGTCAACTCTAACGACGAAATGATTTAACGCCTTCATTCAAATTTACAATCGTATTCAATTAAGACTGGTTGGTTCTCAACCGTCTTCCAAATATAGGAAGAATCATCGTCCTCAATGAATACGTTGTATCTCCGAATGCTGTGTTTGTACATGGCTCTTTCATCTTCTATGATGGCAGACACCTTGCCCTTGCCAGCTCTCATGCCCACGTAATACGCCATGGCGTCCTTGGGGTTTGGCCCCACGACAATCTTTCTAATAATGTTCATCACTTAATTAGCTTACCATAAACCAGCTCGAACCCTAGCCCGTAGCTGAGGGAGTAAATTAAGGTTCTCGTGACAAATGGCTTCCAACCCCTGTTCTCTGGAGAGAGACAGATAGTCGTTGTAATCATGATGTTACGTGCCGCCACTGTCGCATGATACCCGTCAGTAACTCCAACAAAGATAGTACTAGAACCTGGAAAGGCCTCACCCTGTAGTGGGTCGCCATTCTCGTACTTGTTTCTCCAGCTTAAGCGGGGGTCCCAAAACTCTGGGTTGGCATTGGGGAAGGTGTTCTCGAACTCATGGTAGTGAAACAGCAGGTCTTGATTGACTCCGTTCAACGCCCCAGCAAGAAACATTGTGGTAATCGGCAGCGCCTCCTTCTTCCACTCAATATCGGTAGGGCGATAGTCTCTGTACTCAGACTCTATCTCTCCCGACACAATGTTCGCCACGCCGCCCGCCAACCAGAAAGCTCCGATAGCTTCCGTAGGACCATCGGTGTAGTTAATCAAAGCCAGGCCACCAACAGTAGCCAGACCACCTACCACATACTTGTCTCTGTGAGAGTTGCCAGTATCGAAGCTGGGTTGTGCAAATAGAAGTGACGGGAGAAAAAGCAGGTATGTAACCAGCAGTCTCAATTCATGAAGAGGTAGTCCAGGGGGTCGTCAGGCTCCTGGGTTCGTGCAAACGCCTCCACCTGTAACTGGATAACCTCATCAAGCTCGTTGCTGTCTTTCACATTCCAGGTGTACTTGACCTGCCACTCATGAACGTCCTCCTCCTCAGACTCACAAAGACCAACGCATCCCATATAGACAATGTTCCCAGACATGTTGTACTTAGATACAATCTGCTCTATGTTGTCGAAGGCTGCATCAATCTCTTCGAACATCGTCTTCTTTAGAATGTCATCCATCTCTCTTAGTTATCTAGTATTAGACATCCACCAACAGACGTTCCGTAGTTTGTCATTGTTTCAACATCAACAAGGTAACAGTCGTTGGACACTCCGTACATGACAATCCTTGTGGAGTTAAAACAACCACGAACAGATTTGTTTACTGCTGGTGTTTCGACACCATTTATAATCTCTGACTCAGAGGTGTCTTGGAACTTAAGGTAGTCCCTCTTATTAGTAGGGCCAAAGGCTTGGTGGGAACGCTGGGTTGGGTCGTGGGCGGCATACAGAACAGCCCTCCCAGCAAAGCCACAACTCCTAGGGCTTGGGTCCTTGATACTACTTGATGCAATTTGAAACCTCATAGGAGTATCCATGTCCTGAGGCTCTGGATAAGAGCCTCCAGAAGTAGGGGTGGAGGTGAAGAAAATCTCTATCCTTCTTCCGATATATGGAGGTGGAAGAGTAATTGTTCTTGTGGCTTCAGTTGAGTAAACTTGAACGATTTTACTCACATTAACCAGAATTGTAAGGTCCGAAGTAGTAACCTCTGTGAGGTCTTTAGAAGCGGTCAAGCTGCCTCCACTCCCACCGCCAGATGAATTGTCAACAATCCACGTGACACTACCACCATCAAGAACGAAGTCCCTACCGCCTGTTGCGTTAGCCTCACTGCTAATAACCAAGCCACCCGTAGGCCTGATGGTGCTTTTAACCAGTGTGTCCTGATAGTCCCTGAACTCAAAGTTCATTTGCTGATAGAAATCTCCAGCCCCTGTACTGACGTCTGTATGGGTCACATCCATACTAATCAGCTCAGCAGCATCATTGAGAGAGGTGCTAATAGTTACCGAGCTGCCACTACCTGTAATCTGAATGTTTGAACCAGCAATAAAGTTACACGTACCTGGACCAGAATCAAGTTGAATCTGAGCCCCATCAGCAGGGGAGGTAATCGTATTTGCTGTAATGAGATTTACGCCACTGGGGTTGTAGGCTCTGTACTGGACATCCTTTGTGGTGTCATTCCACATGAGCATCTTGGTCAGAGAAGGACCAGAGGATACTGACTCGACGCTGAGTGAGCTTACGTTAACCTCATTAGTAGAAACCCTAAGGGCTGTGTCGTTACCAGCACCATCAGAAACAGTCTTAAGAGTTCCACCGACAGTAGAGTTGTCAGTAGTCTTAAGAAGGCCACTGTAGGTATTCCTTATCTGAGTTGAAGCAAGCGTCGTTCCCATGTCTTAATTTTACCTCACAAATATACTTCAATGAGCAGAACCCATAAAGGCAGGAAGTTCCGTGAGTTCTCGATGTTAAATGAAAGGTACGTAAATCACAACTACCTTAAATACTTCAAGCTGGCCAAGCGAGACATCTGTAGCAGGCACGACGTAACAGAGAACGAACTGGAATGCATGCTGTTCATGTACGACTACGAGTTCTTCACCAAGAACCACATCTCAAAAGCACTGCACCAAAGTCCCAAGAAATTCTACGAGAGGGTCATCAACCCGCTGTCACAACGCGGAATGATTGAACGCATATACTACAGGACAGACCTGGAGAAGGTAACGATGGAACAGCTAGCTTTCCTTAAGTACGACAAGAATACCTATAAGGCTCGGTACCAGCTCACGCAGAAAGCCAGGCTTATCATCCAGCGGTTCTACCGCAAGCTACACGGAGAGGAGGTGATTAAGATTTATCCCCGAAAATCCTCTGACGACGAGACTCAAACGTAGGCCAGTTCTCTTCAAACTGTCGGCCCTTCTCGGTATCCATCCCAGCTAACTGCTCGATATACTCCCTACTCTCCTTGTTGATGTCTTGAATCCAATCAAGGCTGTTGTAGATGTCGTACTTCTTCTTGAGTCTGTTGAGCTCTTTGACAGCTGTCCCCTCCCCCGCGTTGTATGCAAAGGCTGCTTTAGCGTAAGCCACCATGGGGTCACTCTCGTTGGCATGTACCCACGGTCTATCGTACAGGTTCTCCATATAACCCTTCATAGCGTCCCTAGCTTGGAATGGGTCGTTGGCATCCCAACCCTCTGGCATGATACCGAGGCGTACAACTTCTTTCTGTGCGATGGGTCTGAATTGCCCGAGGCCTGTCGCCCCCGCACTCGACGTGCGGCCTGGGAGGTACGATGACTCTACTCCCATTTGTCGGTCAATCAATCTCTCTAGGTCTACCCCAGGTTGCTCCTCATGAAACTCGCTCCACCCTTCGGGCACCATCTCCAGCCCCTCTGTGTATTGGAACCCCTCGGGCGCTACTGCCTGCTCTGGGTATGAGCCAAAGAAGTAGTACCTTCCTTTATCCTTGCCTTTCTTCTTGGGAACCATTTTAACTTTCGTTTACACAATATCCAGAATCCTGTGTCGTTATAGAGACAGAAACACGAAACAAATCTAATAAATTCAGTATCATGCTTAAGTTCATTTTCCGAGTTCTGCTCATCGTCGCTGTCCTCCTCCCATTCATGGACACACCCAATAGAAAGGCTGTAAGCCTAATCCCCCGCCCAGTTGATGCGGAGACAATCATTGCACTCAATCGACCGATGCCGTGGGAAACTAACAGATAAGAGAAAGGGGCGCAAGCCCCTTTTCTTTTAACTTCCGAAGTGGTAGAGTTTACCTCCGCCCGCCATGCGTTTACTCTGGGCTCTTCGTAGAGCATTCGCCTTTGCAATATCCTGCTCACGTCTCTCTGCGGCCTTTCTCTTCCTTTCGGCTTCGACCTGCTTGTATGAGGCTTGTTGAGCTCGAACATTAGCGATGTCTTGCTGACGTCTCTGCTCAGGGGTCATGCGGCCAAACAGTTGGTCGGGGAAAAAGTACCCTGAATCCTTGCCTTCTCTACCAGCTTGGGTAATACCCTTGTCATTGTGAAGCATGCGGTAACGCATAACCTCCGAATCTTGGTAGTTGGTACCAAATAGCTCGGGGTTACTAGAGTAGGCATCCTCCATAAACATCGACGCCGCTGGGCTGTATGGGTCGACGCCCTCATCTTGCATCATCTGGTAAACATCTCTGCTTGCGTAATAAGCCTGACCATCATCGCCTCTTAATCCCGTTGGGATAAGGTCTCTTCTGTCGCCCTCGCCGCTGTGCTCCCTACCGCCAACGGCCCTTACGTCTCCATCTCCGTAATCTCTGTAGACTCTCTCGCCACCAGGATTGAAGTAGCTTCCAACGTTTGCGTAGCTCACGCGGTCAGAAGGAGTTCTAGGGTCTGGTACTGGCTCAGGGTCTGGCTCTGGGGTAGGGGTGGGGGTTGGCTTACGTGGTGGGATTGGGTCTGGGGTAGGTTCTGGGTCTGGGTTAGGTTCTGGGTCCAACTTCTCAACCTTCTTCTGCATCTTACCCTCACCATCAGTGAGATACATAGTGGCCATCTCTGGAGCAGTTCCGCCTACCCTATTAGTTGTTTCTGAACCAAGAGTAAGTCCCTTAATCCTAGGGCCCTCACCTTCAATACGGAACCCTTCTTGAATTCTCAACCCATCATCCTCCTCGACGGCTAAATCCTGAAGCCATGATGCGTTAGGGTCCAGTGCTGGGATGTCATCTTCTGGTGGCGTAGCGAAGACTGGTGCCTTCTTTTCTGGTTGCGCACCGCCTCCCCTCCGAGGGTCAATATCCAGCTCACCACCAGTAACGTAGTACATCTTACCACCCTTACCGAACTCTGCCTTAGCGTCAGAACCCAGAAGCATCTTACCCAACTTATTCCTATTCTTAACCTTACCCACGATGTAGTCCTCATCGTCAGTATCGAGCATTGGGTTTGTGAGAAGTTCTGTCTCGTTAAGCAACCCCTTCTTTACAGCGTAAGGGTTTCCATCATCATCGTAACGAGTAACCACACCAAATCTTTTCTCAGCACCACGGCCCTTGGCGCCGAGGTTTTCAAGCATCTGATTGGATTCTGTGTCCTCTCCGTAATACTCGTTAACCTCATCGCCTGCCCTACGGGTGGCTTTTTCAAGCTTACCCCCCGTTAGGTTGCCACCGAGGTTCATAGACTTCTTGGCTTTCTTCTTAAACATCTCCACCAACCATGACGGCATCTTGCCTCCTTTGTTATAGGAGTCCATTTCGCCGCCCATCTTGTAGAGCTTCTTTTTTCTGTTGTGATATCCTGGCATGGCTCAAAGATAATTACTTCTTCTTTTTCTTTTTGTTGGCAATCTTACGCGCCTCCGCCTTACCAAATGCGGACTTCACACGGGCCACAGCCCAGGCATGTTGGGAGGTCTTCGGTCTGTTGCCAGACGACATATATGCGGCGAGGCCGCGACGGTACACTTCCTTCTGAGCAGCAGACAGCTTAGAAAGGAAAGACTTCTTGGTGCTCTTCTTCTTACTCATATCTTATCTCGTTGCGCCATCAACCTCTTAAGTCTAGCGGCTACAGCTGGGGGGAATCCTTTCTTCTGTCGCTTGGCTTTCGTTCCACGGTACTTAGCGTAGATAGCTGATATCTGCTTCATAAGCGCTTTGCGCTTCGCGGAATTTT
>Ga0181413_1000228_pt1 | contig 17051 bp, 13 predicted proteins | sample 36SPOviralmetaG_FD_130111 | JGI IMG/M metagenome (GOLD analysis project Ga0181413, IMG submission 130111) | Marine viral communities from the oligotrophic San Pedro Time Series (SPOT) site, San Pedro Channel, CA, USA - 36 SPOT_SRF_2012-09-28 | ecosystem: Environmental > Aquatic > Marine > Strait... | reverse complement strand
TAAAGCGTGCATTCCATTATCTCTAAAATATTCACCTATTGTGCAGCCAGTGTAAGGAGCTAAAAACTGAAGTGGTGCAGAGTCTGATGCTGTTGCAGCAACTATTGTTGTATATTTAAGTGCGCCTGCTTCTTCTAAAGTTTTCGATATTTGAGCTACGGTTGAACGTTTTTGTCCAATAGCTACATAAACACAATAAAGTTTTTTCTTCTCATCAGAAGACTCATTTATCTTTTTTTGATTTATAATTGCATCAATTGCAACTGCAGTTTTACCTGTTTGTCTATCACCAATAATTAATTCCCTTTGGCCTCTGCCAACAGGTATAAGTGAGTCGATAGATTTTAAGCCTGTCTGCATTGGCTCACTAACAGATTGTCTTGGAATTATACCTGGGGCTTTTACTTCAACTCTTTTTCTTTCTTTAGAGGAAATGACTCCTTTTCCGTCTATTGGATTTCCTAAACCATCAACAACTCTTCCTAATAATTCTTTTCCAACTGGAGCGTCAACAATTGCATTGGTTCTTTTAATTGTGTCACCCTCTTTAATTTTTCTATCATCTCCAAAAATTACAACTCCAACATTGTCATTTTCTAAGTTTAATGCCATACCTTTAGAGCCGTCTTCAAATTCAACCATCTCTCCAGCCTGAACATTGTCCAAACCATAAACTCGTGCTATTCCATCACCAACTGATAAAACTTTTCCAATTTCTGAAACTTCAGCTTTTTCACCAAAATTTTTAATTTGATCTTTAAGTAATTTAGTAACTTCTGAAGGGTTTATAGACATATTAGCTTTCTAACATTTCTTGTTTGTATTTATTTAATTTGTTTTTAATCGAGGTATCGATCATAAAGCTTCCAAGTTGAAGTTTTAATCCTCCGATAAGTTCTTTATCAACTTTATAATTAAATTTTATAGTTGAGCTTGTTGAAGAAGAAAGTTCTTTACTTATATTTTCAAGTTCTGTCTCCGATAATTCTTTGGAAGATATTAACGAAGCTTTAACTTCACCTCTTTTTTTTTGCACATAATTTCGAAAAACTATCTATAATTTTTTCTACAAAAAATATTCTTCTTTTTTCAATTAATAAAAACATAAAGTTTTTTAAATTTTTTGAAAAGCTTAACTTTTCAGTTAATAGTTTTAATACGTTTTTTTGATTTTCTTTACTTTGAGTTGGATTGTGTATGAAGTTTTTTATCTCTAGACTGTTATTTAATAAAGAGGCAAAATTCTTGATGTCATTTTCTATTTTCTCTAATTCATTAGCTTCTTGGGCTACTTCAAAAAGCGCACGGGAATATCTTTCTGAAGTTTCTGTTGAGAAAGATTTATTTTTGGTCATTTTTAAATGAAATTATTACGAAATAATGAGCGTGTCGTACCATAAGAGTTTACCTTGATCAAGTTGCCAATTTATAAATTAACTAAAATTTACGGGATCGACATCAACCGTAAGTTTAATTTTACTTGAGATTTTCAATGAATTTAGAAGGTTAGAAACCATTTTTTGCTTTAAACTTTTCTCATAAAACCTAATTAATAATCTTGATCTAAATTTTTTTTTAATCTTCAGTAAAGGTGAGTCTACAGGACCCATGATTTCTAAACCATCAATCTTATTAAGACGTGTTTTTATTTCTCTAGCACCTTCAATACTTAAAGATTGATTATTTGCTGATATTATTATCGCAATAAGTCTACAAAAAGGAGGTAGGGAGTTTTCTTTTCTTGAAATAAGCTCTTTTTTTAAAATTTCATCAGGATTGTTTTTTATCAACTCATTTAAAGTAATGTTCTCTGGAGATAATGTTTGGTAAACAATTAAAGACTCAGAGCTAAATCTACCAGCTCTACCACTTAATTGATTATACAATTGAATATTTTTTTCAGTAGTTCTTAGGTCGTAACCCCTTCCTGAAAAATCTGCATCAATTACAACTATACAATTTAGCCTAGGAAAGTTGAAACCTTTTGAAATCATCTGAGTTCCAACTAAGATGTCTACTTTATTATTTCTGATTCTGTTAAACAAGGAATTAGTGTGATCTTTTTTTTTCATATAATCACTTGAAAAAATTTCTATTTTGCTAGTAGGAAATAATTTACTTACTTCCTCATAAATTTTTTCAACACCTGGTCCATACATTATAAAATCACAATTTTTTTCATCTTTACATTTATTAGATATTTTTTTTTCAGAAGAACAATGATGGCAGATAGCTTTATTTTTACTTTTATGAAATGTTAGATACATTGAGCAATTATTACATATCTGTTTATATCCACAGTTTTTACAAATTAGATATGGAGCATATCCTCTTCTATTTAGAAAAAATAAAACCTGTTCTTTTTTCTCAAGAAATTTTTTGACAATTTTTATACTCTCATCAGAAACAAAACTATTTTTTATTTTTTTTAAATTTAAATTAACAATTTTTGTTTTTGGTAGAGGATAGTTAGCATACCTTTTGTTTATCTTGAAATGTCTAAATTTTTTATTTTGAATATTATTAAAAGTTTCTAGTGATGGTATTGAACTAACTAGATGAATTGGCATTTTCTCAAAAGAAGCTCTGGCTATTGCCATATCTCTTGCATGATATATAACACCTTCATCTTGCTTATACGAGGTGTCGTGTTCTTCATCAACAATTATAACTCCAAGTTTTTTAAAAGGTAAAAGTAAAGAAGATCTTGCACCGACTACTAGTTTAATATTATTATTAATTACACCATTCCAAATAATTCTTTTATTTTTTGGGGTAATTTTTGAATGCCATATTGCAGGTTCAAAACCAAAAAAATCATAAAACCTTGATTTAAATTCATTAGTTAAAAAAATTTCAGGAAGCAAAACTAAAGCTTGTTTATTTTCAGAAATAATTTTTTTTATTCTTTCAAAATATACAAGTGTTTTTCCTGAACCAGTTGTTCCTTGAAGGACGGAAACATCAAATTTATTATTTTTTGAATTTAAAAATTTTAAAGCATTATTCTGCTCTTGATTTAAATTAAATTTTTTTGCTTTAGTTACTTTTAGGTCAAATTTTTTATCATTTTTAATAAATAGATTGTTATTACCTCCAATTACCATTTTAAGAACAAGTCCAACAGATGTTACGTTATACATCGCAAACCATTTCATAAAATTAATGAAATTTTTATTTAAAGAAATATTGCCTATTTTTTTTTGAATAATTTTAATTTTTATATCTTTTGGCGTGTAACTTTCATCTGGCCACACAACACCAATCGCTTTTTCTTTTCCAAAAGGAACTTCGACAATATCGCCTGGAGTTAATTTTTCTTTTTTTGTTTTATATGTAAATGAAAAATTAAATATCTTAGGAAGCATTACTTGCGCTTTCATATTTTAATAGTAGTTGAATTTTTCTTATTTAAAAATGAATTGGTCTTTTATCAACAGCTAAAGCTGCTTCTTTAATGGCTTCTGTATGTGTAGGATGAGCATGACAAGTTCTGGCTATATCCTCAGCACTAGCTCCAAACTCCATAGCCAGAGCCATTTCTGCTATCATATCTCCGCAATGTGGACCAATAATGTGCACACCCAAAACTTTATCTGTTTTACTATCAGCTAGTATTTTTACAAAACCCTCTGTTTCATTATTTACTTTTGCTCTTGAGTTAGCCAGAAAAGGGAATTTTCCTATTTTATAGGATTTATTTTCCTCTTTTAATTGTTCCTCTGTTTTACCTACTGTAGCTACTTCTGGTGAAGTATAAATGACTCCAGGAATTACATTATAATTAACGTGTCCAGCTTGACCCGCTAGTATTTCTGCAACAGCAATACCTTCTTCCTCGGCTTTATGAGCTAACATTGGACCTTTAATCACATCACCTATAGCATAGATGTTGCTTACTGAGGTTTGTAATTTATTGTTTACCTCTATCCTGCCTTTAAAATCTTTTTTAATTCCGACTTTAGAAAGATTCAGTCCCTCTGTATAAGGCTTTCTTCCTACAGATACTAAAACCTTGTCGACTTCTAAAGTTTCTTTTTTCGAGTTCTTAACATCAGTATAGGAAATTAAAACAGATTTACCTTGTTCTTCTATGGTTTCCACTTTTGACTCCATTTTAAATTTAATTCCTTGCTTAGATAATATTTTTTGAAATTCATTTGAAATTTCTCTATCCATACCAGGAGTTATATGATTTAGATATTCTATGACAGTCACGTCGGATCCTAGTCTAGACCATACTGATCCCATTTCTAAACCAATATAGCCTCCACCAATTACAGCTAATTTATCTGGAACTTTATCAAAAGATAATGCACCAGTAGAAGAAACAATATTTTTTTCATTGATTTCAATGCCCGGTAATGAAGTTACTGTTGATCCAGTAGCAATAACAATATTTTTAGAATTAATATTTACCCTTTTATCATTATTTTCATAAACAATAATATCATTTTTAGAAAATAGAACTCCTTTCCCTTTATAGTAAGTTACATTATTTTTTTTAAATAAAAACTCCACACCTTTTGTTAAAACTTGAATAGATTTATTTTTATTAGACATCATTTTTCCTATGTTTAATTTTATTCCATCTATTTCTATACCCTGTTGATTGAAATCTTTTTTAGCTTTGTGAAAATTTTCTGACAAGTTCAATAAACTTTTAGACGGTATACACCCTACATTTAGACATGTACCTCCAAGAGCACCTCTTGACTCTACGCACGCTGTTTTTAGGCCAAGTTGCGCTGCTCTGATTGCGCAGACATATCCTCCTGGTCCACCACCAATTACAACTAAGTCAAAATTATTTTCCATTATTAAATATTTAAAAAAAGTCTTTTTGGTTGTTCTAGACACTCTTTAATTATTTTAAGAAAGGAAACAGCCTCTTTTCCATCAATAATTCTGTGATCGTAAGACAAAGCTAAGTACATTACTGGTCTAACTTCCACTTTACCGTCTACAACAACTGGCCTTTGTATAATATTATGCATTCCTAAAACTGCTGATTGAGGGGGATTTAATATTGGTGTTGAGAGCATTGATCCATAAATTCCGCCATTAGTAATAGTGAATGTTCCTCCTTGCAGGTCTTCAATTGTAATTTTTCCATCTCTTGCTTTTTGACCTAGCTCACCAATATTTTTTTCGATTTCATCAAATGACATTTCGTCGGTTTCTCTAAGAACGGGGACTACCAATCCTCTGTCGGTACCAACTGCAATACTAATGTTATAATAATTTTTGTAAACTATTTCTTCTCCTTGAATTTCAGCATTTATAGCTGGATAATTTTTTAGTCCTATTACACAAGCTTTCACAAAAAATGACATAAATCCTAACTTAACTCCATATTTTTTTTGAAATTCCTCTTTATACGCACTTTTCATTGACATTACTTCACTCATATCAACTTCGTTGAATGTTGTGAGCATTGCAGCATGTTCTTGGGCTTCTTTTAATCTTTTTGCAATAGTAAGTCTTAGCCTCGTCATTTTAACTCTTTCTTCTGGACCGTGATTAACTTTTCTTTCAGACGGTGCAGGCTTTGATCCCATTAAAGCCATAATATCTTCTTTTAAAATAATACCGTTTTTTCCTGAGCCTTTAACTTTGCCTAAATCAACTTTAGTTTCATTAGCCATTTTTCTTGCTGCAGGAGAAACCGTTTTCTCCACTTTTTGTAGCACTGGCTCTTCGTGAACTTGCTCTAAAATCAAAGGTTCCTCATCTTCAAGTTTTAAATTTGATTCTTCTAATTTTTTTGATTTTGTAACTTTTTTCTCTTCAAATATGTTTGGGTGTGTCTCTTCCGCTTTCTCCGGAGGACTATATTTATTTATTTCATTTGTTTTTTTTTCTTTTTTATTTGAACTATCCACTGTTCCTAGCAAAGAACCTACGTTTACTGTCTCACCCTCTTTAACAGCTATGCTGCCTAACACTCCACTTGTTGGTGAGGGTACTTCGACATTAACTTTATCTGTTTCTAATTCTACTATAGGTTCGTCAGCAGAAACTGCATCCCCTTGTGATTTTAGCCATTTTGATACTGTGGCTTCTGTAACTGACTCTCCCAAAGTTGGTACTGTAATTTTTTCTGACATTTAATCTTTAAGTATCTTTTCTAATATTTCTTTTTGTTGTGCAAGATGTTTGTTTAAATTTCCGGTCGCAGTTGATGAAGCTGCCTTTCTACCAACATATTTAACAGATTTATCACCAAAAAGGACTATTTCTAAAGTTCTATCAATATAATTTCTGACTGTATTCCACGCACCCATATTCATAGGTTCCTCTTGACACCATATAAATTCTGCTTTTGAGTATCTTTTTAAAATATTTGCCAATGTTTTTACTGGAAAAGGATAAAGCTGCTCTATTCTAATGAAAGTTACTTTATTATTTTTATATTTTTCTCTTGCTTCAACTAAATCATAGTAAATCTTCCCAGAACACATAACTACTTTTTTAATTTGATCATCTTTTTTTTTCAATTCTAATAAATTGTTTACATTTGAATATGCGTCGTCCTCTAAAATTCTGTGAAAAGTACTTTTTTTTGTAAACTCTGTAATATTAGAAATACATTTTTTATGTCTCAAGAGGGATTTAGGTGTCATTATTATTAAAGGTTTTCTAAACTCTCTATGCATTTGACGTCTTAAAACATGAAAATAATTTGAAGGTGTTGTGCAATTGACAACTTGTATATTTTCACCAGCACATAATTGTAAAAATCTCTCTAATCTTGCAGAAGAATGTTCTGGGCCTTGACCTTCATAACCATGTGGCAACAGCATTACTAGGCCACTAGCTCTACCCCATTTCGACTCGCCTGATGAAATGAATTGATCAATAATAATTTGAGCACCATTAGCAAAATCACCAAATTGTGCCTCCCATAAAACTAGTGTCTCAGGCTCAGAGATAGAGTATCCAAATTCAAACCCTAAAACTGCTAATTCTGATAACAAAGTATCAATAATTTCAAAACTTTTCTGACCTTGAGAAATATTATTTAAAGGAACATATCTTTCATGGTTGTCTTGATTTCTTAAAACAGCATGCCTTTGACTAAATGTACCTCTACCAGAGTCTTGGCCGGACAATCTAACTGAAAAGCCCTCAGTAAGTAAAGTACCAAAAGCCAAGCTTTCTGCTGTTGACCAATCAATTGCTTTGCCTTCTTTTATGGCATTAATTCTTAAATCAAATATTTTTTTTAAAGTTTTGTGAACGTTAAAATTTGAAGGTATTTCTGAGATTTTTTTTCCTATTTTGATTAGTTTGATTTTATCTACACCACTTACACCTCTTTTGTCTTTTCCTAAACCTGGTTTAAATCTAGACCAAGCTCCATCAAACCATTTTAATTCTGATTTATAATTTTTAGATGTAATAAATTCTTTTTCCAAAAATTTTTTGAATTTAATTTTTTCATTGTGAATGCTGTTCTCTGTGGTTAGTCCTTCACTGCTAAGTTTTTTTCCATAAATAGAAAGAGTTGTTGGATGAGTTTTTATTTTTTTATACATAATTGGTTGTGTAAATGAAGGCTCATCTCCCTCATTATGGCCAAATCTTCTATAACAAACCATATCTATTACTACATCTCTATTAAATTTTTGTCTGTACTCTGTTGCAATTTTTGCGCAATGCACAACTGCTTCGGCATCATCTCCATTTACGTGTAGGATTGGTGCTTGAGCTATTTTAGCAACATCTGAGGGATATGGTGAGGATCTAGCAAATCTTGGAGCGGTAGTAAAACCTATTTGATTATTTACTATTATATGTATTGTCCCACCAATATTATGCCCTGGAAGACCTGACATTGCAATACACTCCGCAACTATTCCTTGTCCAGCAAAAGCAGCATCGCCGTGCATTAGAACTGGAATAACTTTTTTTCTTTTTTTATCATTATGAAAAAACTGTTTAGCTCGAACTTGACCTAAAACAACTGGATTTACTGCTTCGAGATGAGATGGGTTATCCGTAAGACTAATGTGGACAGAATTTCCATCAAACTCTCTATTAGAAGATGCTCCTAAATGATATTTAACATCACCTTCAAAATCTTTACTTGTATTAACTGTTTTTCCAAAAAATTCACTGAATATGGCTTTAAATGGCTTTCCCATCACATTTGCAAGTACATTAAGTCTACCACGATGAGGCATTCCAATTTTGATTTCTTTTGCACCTAAATTTCCGCCTCTTTTTATAATTTGCTCTAATGCTGGAATTAGTGACTCTCCTCCATCAAGTCCAAATCTTTTTGTACCAACAAATTTAATGTGTAGATATTTTTCAAAACCTTCAGCCTGAATCATTTTATTCAAAATTGCTCTTTTACCATTTTCTGTAAAAGTAATATCTTTTTCAGGTCCTTCGATTCTATCCCTGATCCAAGATTTTTCATCAGGATCACCCATATGCATAAACTCATAACCGATATTAGAACAATATGTCTTTTTTAAAATAGATATAATTTGATTCAAGTCTGCATACTGAAGACCAAGGACCCCATCCAAAAATATTTTTCGGTTATAATCTTTTTTTGTAAATCCATAACTCTCTGGTCTAAGTTCTGAATGCTCTTCTTTTTTTTGAATTGAAAGTGGATCCAAATTAGCAATAAGATGTCCTCTTATTCTGTAAGCTCTAATCAGCATAATTGCTCTTACAGAGTCTTTTGTAGCTTGCTTAATTGTATTCGTGTCTAAATCTTTTGAAGTATTGTCAGATATAAATTTTTTTTTTAACTTTGCTAGTGGTTTTTTGACTCTTTTTTCTGGTGACCAGCTTGGACCTTGTAGATCGGCATAGATAAGTTTTTCATCATCACTTAGTCCTTCAAAAAATTTTCTCCAACTTTCAGGTAAAGAATGAGGGTCTGAAATATAATCAGCGTAAAATTCTTTTATAAATTCAGAGTTATTTCCTGCCAGGAAGGAGGTCTTTTTGTATAAAATATTATTATTTGAAGAAGACATTAAAAATAAATTGTAACATAAATTATTAAAAATCAACCATTAAGTTTTTTGTACATTGTTTTTCCTATGTCTGCTGGTGAATTTGAAATAGTGATTCCAGCTGATTTCATGGTCTCAATTTTATCCTCTGCACCTCCCTTTCCACCTGAAATTATAGCTCCGGCATGACCCATTCTTCTTCCTGGAGGGGCTGTTAAACCTGCAATAAAACCTACCATAGGTTTTTTAATTTTTTCTTTTTTTAAGAACTCTGCGGCTTCTTCCTCGGCTGAACCTCCTATCTCTCCAATCATTACTATTGACTTGGTTTCTTCGTCTTTTAAAAAAAGTTCTAAACAATCAATAAAGTTAGTACCGTTGATTGGGTCTCCGCCTATTCCTATACACGTAGATTGGCCCATTCCATTTGCAGAAGTTTGCGCTACAGCTTCATAAGTTAGTGTTCCAGATCTTGAGACTATTCCGACTGAACCTTTTTTATGAATATTTCCTGGCATAATACCAATTTTACACTCACCTGGGGTAATTATACCTGGACAGTTAGGACCAATTAATCTTGAGGTGCTTTTATTTAAAATCTGTTTTACATTAAGCATATCCAAAACTGGTATACCTTCGGTTATGCAGACAATTAATTTTATACCCGCCTCGATAGCCTCTATAATTGCCGAACCAGCAAACTTTGGGGGGACATAGATCATTGTTGCATCTGCTGCAGTTTTATCCTTAGCCTCTTTTACAGTATTAAATACAGGTAAGTTTAAATGCTTTTGCCCACCTTTTTTGGGGGTTACACCTCCTACCAATCTAGTTCCATATTTTAGAGCTTGCTCAGAGTGAAAAGTGCCGTGTGTACCCGTAAAACCTTGGCAAATCACTTTTGTATTTTTATCAACTAATATCGACACTTTATTTTATAGCCTCTACAATTTTTTTTGCCGCATCATTTAAATCCAAAGCTGATAGTATTTTTAATTTAGATTTATTTAATATATCTTGTCCTTCTTTAAAATTTGTGCCTGCTAACCTTACAACTAAAGGCACTGACAAATTAATCTCTTTGGCTGCATCGACTACGCCTTGTGCCAATACATCACATCTCATTATTCCTCCAAATATATTTATTAAAATTCCTTTAACATTTTTGTCAGACAAAATTAATTTAAATGCAGCTGAAACTTTTTCCTTTGTAGCTCCACCGCCTACGTCTAAAAAATTTGCTGGTTCTTCACCATATAGTTTTATTATATCCATAGTTGCCATTGCTAGGCCTGCTCCGTTTACCATACAGCCTATTGATCCGTTAAGTTTAATATAAGCTAGGTCATGTTTGCTAGCTTCTATTTCTATTGGGTCTTCTTCATTTAAATCTCTAAGTTTTAGTATTTCTGGTTGCCTAAAGATTGCATTCGTATCAAAATTCATTTTTGCATCTAAGCAGACTATCTTGTCTTCTTTTGTAATAATTAAAGGATTTATTTCTATTAAGCTTGCATCTTTTTCTAACAAAATTCTGTAAAGTGATTTAACTAAGTCGGAAGCTACTTTTATTTGAGAGTCTTTAAATTCAAATATTGAAATTATACTTTTAACTTCTTCCTCATTAGGTCCCTCATCTTTTAGTTCTAATTTGTTAGTAATAATTTTATCCGGTGTTTCTGCTGCAACCTTCTCAATATCCATACCTCCTGCCGTACTGCTTATAAATGTAATTTTTGATGACTCTCTATCAATTAAACATGATAGATAAAATTCTTTTGAAATATCAGAAGCTTCCTCTATATATAGCCTTTTTACCTCTTTGCCCTCAGGGCCTGTCTGATGGGTAACTAAAACCTTTCCCATCATTTTTTCTGACTCTTGAATTAAATCTGGTATATTTTTAATGAGCTTAACGCCTCCAGCTTTGCCCCTACCACCAGCATGTATTTGAGCTTTTAGTACGAACTCCTTGCTTTTGAGTTTACTAATTTCTTTTTTTATGTCTTTAAGAGATAATAAAACTACACCCTTTGATACTGGTGCTCCAAATTCTTTCAAAATTTCTTTGGCTTGATGTTCGTGAATATTCATTTAAGCTGTTATTACTATCATAAAATTCAAAATATTCCATAATGAATGCTAAATTTATATTACTTACACCAGTTTATAAAGACTGGAAGAATTTAGAGAAGCTTTTAGCAAAAATAAATGTACTTTTTTTAAAAAAATTAAAATCAAATTTTGACCTAATCATTATAGATGACTGCTCAAATGAAAAAGTTAATCTGAGAAAATTTAAATTTTCAAAAATAAATAAAATAAATGTAATAAAATTGAATAATAATTTAGGTAGTCAAAGAGCTATTGCTATGGGACTTAAATATGTTCAAAAATTTTATTTGAAAAACTATAAATTAATAATAATGGACTCTGATGGTCAAGACAATCCTAATGGTATATTAAAAATGATTACTAAATCAAAAGATTTTGATTCTTCAGTTGTAGCAAGGCGTGGGCAAAGAAAAGAAGATCTGTGGTTTAAAATGTTCTATGAAGTTTACTGTTTTTTTATATTTTTTTTTACTTTTAAAAAATTAAGATACGGTAATTTTTGTGTTCTCAAAAACACAGATGTACAAAAGATTTTAAAAGATAAAAATTTATGGAGTGCTTTCCCTCCGACTCTGTCGATTAATATTAAAAATATTAGATCAGTAACAATTAATCGTGAGAAAAGATTTTCAGGAAATTCAAAAGTAAATTTTGGAGGTCTTTTTTTTCATGCATTAAAAGTTTTTTCGGTTTTAAGATATAGGATAATTTTTACTTCTTTACTATACTTATTAATTTCTTATTTTACTCTTTTTAACAATTTTTTTTTATTTCTTATGATAATTATAATTCCTATATTTGTATTAAATTTAAGTAATTTTACTATGAGTTTTTATAATAAAGATAATTTAATTAAAAATTTTAAAAAAATAAAAGTTATTAAGTTCTAATTACAAGGTTTTATATTAATAACACTTAACATGATGTTATATTTTTGTTTTGTAAAACACTGATTGATTAAAAGGTCTTTAATATTTATAAATGAAAATTCCTCTGGATACGTATTTACCAGGAAAATTTTTTTAATATCATTATTTTTAATAATATTTTTATTTTTTGTCACGTAATGTGAATAATATTTATTGTTTACTGAGGTAGGATGAGTATTATTTTCTGGAAAATACCATCTATTCAAAATTCTTATCTTTTTTTCTAAAAGTAATGAAAAAAATTGATAATGGGTGATAATAATAATTTCATGATGATTTTCTAATGATAAAACTTTTATAGTTTCTTTAAGAAGGTCCAATTCTTTTGCTGATTTATCACTATAGTAGAATGGAGTAATCCAATCTAAATTTTTAAATTTTTTGTTTAATTTTTCTGCCTTTATGGAATTATCAAAATTTATTTGCTGGAGATCCATGAATTTTCTTTTTATATTGTATACATAGTTATATTTGATGGTTGTAAAAAATATCAGCAAAATAATAAAAAAGTTAAATTTTATTTTATCAATATTAAAAAAATCTTTTAATTGTACAATGAATAATCCCCCAAGGATTGGTATCAAAGAAAAAATAAACGTCTGATTTGCAGTTATTAGTTGATGAAAAATAAAACTAATTCCGCACAAAACTATTAAAGCATTTAAAAGTATAAATTTATCAAATTTTTTTACCTTGTTTATGTATAAGTAAATTGAAATTAAGTTAGCAACTAAAAATAAAATTATAAATTTGAAATGACCAAAAACTCCCCGAAAAGTAAATTTATTAAATAAATTTGCTGAAGCATAAGAACTTTCATCACCAAGAATTCTTCCTTCACCCACTGAAAAAGGGAACAAAAAAATCTGAATTAAAAAATCTTTAAAATTTACATTTAAAAATGAGAAATAAAAAATAATTAAAATTAAACATATGCATACTCCTTTTAAAAATGACAATAAGAATTTTTTTTTGAATTTTATGTAATATATTAAAGTGAATAACAGGATTAGCACATTAATTAAACCTGAGGGCATCTGCATACTTACGAATGATAAAAGCATCGTTACAGGTAATATTAACCAATACCTTTGATTATCTTTGTATACTGCTAGATAAAAAATCAACAAAGATATTAAGCTTATGATGTAAGAATGTTGATATGGAAAAGGAGTCCCAGAGACTGGATAACATAAAATTGCTACAGATACACTTAATAAGAAATTAATAAAGAAATTTTTATTTAGATTATTTAAAAAAAAATAAAAAAATAAACTTAAAATCATATTAAAAAAAGATGAATGGAAAATATATGCATTCCAATTAAAACCAAAAATAATAAAAAATAATGCTTGAATATAATCAATAAAAATACCTGATATTACCCAAAAATCTCTTATAGGGTGGTAACCTTGGGTAATCAGATATCCAGTGTCAAAAAAAGAAAAAGTATCTATTGGAAATAGTCCTTTATTAGAGAAAAAATAATTTACGTAAAAAGAAAATACCCCTAAAACTAAATAGAACAAAAATTTTATTTTAATGCTATAAAAATTCATTATATTCCTATTATCATGAAATTAATCTATTCAAAATATTAATGATTAAAATTAAAGACAAAGTCAAATTCTTGCACTCAGAAAATAGAATGAATAATGAAGGCAATGTTTCATTTTCATTGATTAACTTTGACAAAAATAAAAACCTATATGTTTTGTTAAAAGAGAGGTTTTCATGGATGAATGAATTTATCAACATTAATGATGTTGGAATTGAAGTGGGTGCGGCTGCAGGCTTTTCAAAAAAATTTATTCAATGTAAAGATTTTAAGATAAGTGATTTTTCAAATCATGATCATCTTGATTATAAAAATATTGATGCTCAAAATACTAAATTTGAAAGTGACTCATTTGATTTTGTTATTTCATCTAATATGATTCATCATTTGCCTTATCCATTAAACTTCTTCGACGAAATGCATCGAATCTTAAAAAAAAAAGGTAAGTTAATTATCTTTGATGCTCATTGCTCAGTTTTATTACAATTAGTTTTAATCTTAATGAAACATGAAGGTTTTGATTTTACAAAAGATGTATGGAGTACTAATGAGCCAGCTACTGACAAAGACGATCTTTGGGCTGGTAATAGTGCAATACCATATTTAATATTTGAAAATGAAAAAAAATTTAATCTTCATTTAGGAAAAAAATTTAAATTAAAATACAAAAAATTGTGTGAATGTACTTTATTTTTAAATTCTGGTGGTGTAACTTCAAAAACTTTTTATATACCTCTTAACTTTTTTTTTCTCAAAATGTTGATTTATTTTGACAAATTTCTAAGTCTAATTCTTCCAAAATTTTTTTCATTAGCTTATAAAATTGTATTAATAAAAAATTAATTTAACGAAGTGTCAATTTTTTTTGCAGCATTAAAAAGCTCTTTTACTGCTTCGATTGATTTTTCAAAATTCAATTTTTCTTCAGAATTTAAATTTAATTCGATTATCTTCTCTACACCATTTTCGCCAATAATTACTGGTACTCCCGCGTAGATATCCTTAACTCCATATTCACCATTTAAATAAACAGCGCATGGTAATTGTTTTTTTAAGTTTTTGATAAAACTCTCTGCCATTTCTACGCCTGAAGCTGCTGGAGCATAAAAAGCTGAACCTTTCTCTAGATATTTTACAATTTCTGCTCCGCCCTTTTTAGTTCTATCAATAATTAAATCTAATTTTTCTTTAGTTATCTTTCCTTCTTTAATTAGTTCATTGATATTTTTACCTTCCACCTGTGTAGATCCTAACATAGCAACCATACTATCCCCGTGCCCACCTAAAACAAATGACTTTATTTTTTGTACTGGAACTTTTAACTCTTTAGACAAAAAATAAATAAATCTTGATGAGTCTAATATACCTGCCATCCCAACTACCTTATTTTTTGGTAAGCCCGAGTATTTCTGGAGAGCCATTACGATCACATCTAATGGGTTAGTAATACAAATTACAAAGGCATTTGGAGAAGTTTTTTTTATTCCTTCTGCAACTTGTTTAATGATTTTTAAATTAATACCAAGTAAGTCGTCTCTAGTCATACCTGGCTTTCTTGGCACACCCGCGGTTATAATTATTACATCAGAATTTTTAGTATCATCGTAGTTATCTGTTCCTGATAAACTTACGTTAAAACCATTAACTGGAGATGATTGAGCTATATCTAAAGCTTTTCCTTTAGCTAAACCTGCTGCGACATCGAATAATACTACATCAGCTAGTTCTTTTAGTGCTATTAAATGAGCTAAAGTTCCACCAATTTGTCCAGCGCCTATTAATGTTATTTTTCTTTTCATTTTTTCCTTTTATTTCATTGTTGGCATCACAAATTCTGGGGCAGATCTAAGACCTGATGGCCACCTTGATGTGATCGTTTTTAGTTTCGTATAAAATCTAACCCCTTCAGGACCATGCATATGTTGGTCTCCAAATAAAGATCTTTTCCAACCACCAAAACTGTGAAAAGCCATTGGAACTGGAATTGGTATATTAATACCTACCATGCCTATCTTGGCTTTATTAGAAAAAGTTCTTCCGGAGTCTCCGTCTCTAGTAAATATACTTACACCATTCCCAAATTCGTGATCATTAACTAATTGTAAAGCCTCGTCAAAGTTTTTAGCTCTTACAATTGATAATACAGGACCAAAAATTTCTTCTTTGTAAATCCTCATATCTTTTTTGACGTGATCAAATAAACATCCGCCAATATAATAACCATTCTCATAACCTTGTAATTTAAAATTTCTACCATCTACAACTAGTTTTGCTCCCTCTTTCTCACCTATATCCACATAACTTTTTACTTTTGCTAAATGATCCTTTGTCACCAGTGGTCCCATTTCAGAATGTTTATCCATACCGGGACCGACTTTTAATGCTTCAACTTTTTTGGCTAAGGAATCTACAAGTTTATCTCCAATACCTCCGACTGCAACTGCAACAGATTGGGCCATACATCTTTCTCCAGCAGATCCGTAAGCTGCTCCCATTAACCCATTAACTGCTTGATCTAAATCACAATCAGGCATTACAACACAATGATTTTTTGCTCCACCAAGAGCCTGCACTCTTTTTTCATTTTTTGCGCAGTTCTCATAAATATATTTAGCTATTGGTGTAGAGCCAACAAAGCTCATTGCAACTACATCTTTGTTTTTTATTAAAGCATCAACTGCTTCTTTATCTCCATTAACTACGTTGAATACTCCATCAGGAAGTCCAGCTTCTTTCAATAGTTCTGCTAATCTCATTGAACAAGAGGGATCTTTTTCAGATGGTTTTAAAACAAAAGTATTTCCGCATGCAATTGCCATAGGAAACATCCACATTGGTACCATCGCAGGAAAATTAAAAGGAGTTATTCCTGCGCAAACTCCTAATGGTTGTCGTATTGACCAGCTATCAACATTAGTTCCAACGTTTTCCGTGAATTCTCCTTTTAGCATTTGAGGAATACCACAAGCATATTCAACCACTTCTAAACCTCTGTTTAATGAACCTTTTGCATCTTCATAAACCTTACCGTGCTCTGCTACTATGATTTTAGTTAGTTCATCAGAATTTTTTTCAATCAATTCTTTAAATTTAAACATAACTCTCGCTCTTTGTAGGGGGGGTGTATTTGCCCAAGCCTCGAAAGCTTTCTTAGCGATCTCAACAGCAAGATTTACATCTTTTGTTGAAGCAAGTGTTACTTCTGCGCTTTGTTCACCTGTTGCTGGATTAAATATTTTACCTTTTCTCTCTGAGTCTCCACTGAATGATTTGCCTTCAACAAAGTGTTCAATAATTTTCATGATGATATTGATTAAATAAGCTTTTAACTTGTTGCAAGCATTTTCTTAATAGATCCAATAGCTTTTGCTGGATTCAATCCTTTTGGACAAGAATTGGTACAATTCATTATAGTGTGACATCTGTATAACTTAAGCTCGTCAGCAACCTTTTTTAATCTTTCTT
>Ga0181413_1000227_pt1 | contig 17107 bp, 24 predicted proteins | sample 36SPOviralmetaG_FD_130111 | JGI IMG/M metagenome (GOLD analysis project Ga0181413, IMG submission 130111) | Marine viral communities from the oligotrophic San Pedro Time Series (SPOT) site, San Pedro Channel, CA, USA - 36 SPOT_SRF_2012-09-28 | ecosystem: Environmental > Aquatic > Marine > Strait... | reverse complement strand
TAATGGTCTAGGGATAACTCATCTTCTGGCTCGATTTCCCAAATACCTACGGGGATATACATATTAGGGTCTTTAGATTTCATAATGTCAGCCACGCCACGAAACACCAGTTCATGCCCGTAAATCATAGCCGAACCAACAGCCCTAGCAGTAGGGCAGCGGTAGCGCATTTGGTCTTTATTTAAGTTTGACCCATAGGCCATATATAATTTACTCATCGTGATATTCCTTTCATATTTTTCGTTCATCACATATTGACAGTATAGTAAAGTATAGTTTAGTGTCAAGAATAATGTGAAATAAATTTCCAGGTGTTATATATGACTATTAAATATGAGATTAGAAAAATGAAGCAAACAAGAACCACAGAGAGAGGCGTTGAGTTCTTATACACTTTCGGGCGTAGCAAATGGCTTACCTATGATGAAGCGGTAGCGTTAGAGCAAAAATACCACATCTGCAAAAGTCAGCTATTCGAGGGTGAAACACTCACGGGGTTTTAAAAGAGGGGCGGTTCAAAGACCGCCCCTTTCTTTTACTCTTTTAATTTGTTAGCCGCTTTCAAGCCATCTGTCAGCTTTTCCCCACGCGTACCAAGCACCAGTTTATGCACCTCATAAATATTCGCCCTGCCCTCTTCGGGAAACATTCCCTTACGCTCAGAGCGTTTCTGTTCTTTGTCATTCTTTTGCCTAAAGGCGTTCATAGCCTTTAATGCGATTAGACATTCTTGTTTGCTTAATTTAATAGTTACTTCCATTTTCGTTCTCCAAAAATTTACTTCTTACATTATTAATATACATTCATTCTAATGTGCCTATAACCAAGCCGTAACCTTTTCCCATAAAAAAAGACCGCTTGCTGCGGCCTTTTCTTTTATACGAACCTTTTCCTTTTTTACCCGGTACTACCCGCTGCGGCATTAGGCGAACATTTTTCGCCAGCAGGTTCCTGGTCGTCCTGGTCGAACATTTCTTCGCCTTCTTTAATCCACGCACCGTAGCCTCCTCTGCCATGATGACCGCCAAAGTGTAGGAATTTACCAGATTCGTAGCCTTCTGGACAGCCCGAATCCCGATGTGCATACCGAATTATCAGTCTTTTGCGTGTGCGAAACATTGCCATGTCATCCCGTGGTCCGAAGAACGCCAGGCCTGCGGGCTTCCACAAACCGAACATTTTCTATTGATTCCTCCGCTGCGCCTCTCTGGCTTAGACCCGAACAAATCAGTTGAGACTCCCTGGGCTCGCTTCCATTTTTTATACTCTTCTTCTTGTTGTTTTTGCTTGTAAGTCTTGTTCGCCATGCTATCATATCCTTCTGTCTGAATGGTTCGGGCAGAAAAACCGTGTGGTTACACACAAGATGTCTTTACGGAAAGCAGGCGAGCGGGCAACCCCGAACAACTCGCCTGTTTTTTTATCCAGTACACTCACCCTCATCTTGCTGACAGAAGTAACCCTCCTCATCAAATATCCAATCCTGCTGTCGTGTAGCAAAGTCTACAAATTGCTCCATGTCTCGCCCGTGTCTGAATGTTGACTTCATGTCTTGCTCCATCTTTATCCACCATTCAGCACGCTCTGGGTGCTGTTTAGCCATGCTGGCAAGAATATGTTCGCTTTTTAGGAAACAGAAATCACAGTTGCCTTTTGGCGTTACCCCGTTGGCAGAGCCAAGATTCAGGTTAAATGCCTGCTTATCCCAAAAAGAAACCACATCTTTTTTAGAAATGTTCGCTTCTAGTAGCGGATACCAGTAGCTCCATCTGTCTTTGCTATCTGTTTTAGCTCGCCTTGATTCATCAGCCCGAATCCCAACTGCGGCAGTCCACTGTTTCCAGCCTAACTCATTAGTAAGATACCGTTTCATAGGCAGTATCTTTAGCTCTGTAGTACAGAATCTAGCCGCTATGTTCGGCAAATACTTGCGCCTGCATATCAAAACTTCAAAAGGTTCGCCATTGCGAGCAGCTGAATTATCACTCACGGTCCTATATGTCGCCCTATTATCTTTAACGTCATACTCTACCCAGGTGATTTTCACACCCCATCGCTCCTGGCATTCCCGAACAAATTCGAGAGTCTCTGGCATTTCGCGTCCCGTGTTGGCAAACAAAACCTGAACTCTGTCAGGCAAGTTACCGTTAGCCTCCAGTATCTGATGCAACATGTAACCAGATGTGCGCCCGCCAGAAAAAGATATCTGTATGTTGCCGTCAGGAAGTATATAATCATTCATTTCTGTGATATCTCACCGCCTAACGCGGCATACCCTGCGATATCCACCCATGTGTCGTCCTGTTGCATGTCGTTAGCTAGGCGAGCCAGCTTTAATCCAATCATGCAGGCACAAACTTGTTCGGGTGTTATCTCCACCCCTAGGATTACCTCCCATATCTGAGCGATGCGGTAATGGTTTGCTTTGGCATCACCGTAATCTTTTGCTCGCTGCCCGTTGATAAGCTCCTCTGCCTTGTCGAGAAAGTAAGCCCGATTCATGCCATCATAGTCTTTTATATCCATTATATATTATCCCTCGCTGTTACTGCTTCATATTCACCACGGCTCATAACGCCATTTGTAGTTCCGAGCCACTTACGCCCGCCAGATGTACTGAACGAATACTTTTCGATGCGGCGCTCTGTTATTAAATCCCGAACAATTCTACCTATTGATGATTCACCCATTCCGCTTAAACAAGGTGGAGAATCGGCATCGTTTAGTCGATTAAAGATACTATCTGCGCCACCCATTTGACACAAGGCTCTACCGTCACGCTCACAAGCCGCAATCCAGTTAAACATCGCATCTTTACGCATTTGAGCTTGATTGCCTTGATTTAGATTCTGAATTTGTTCGGTTCTGTCCTCCAGCAATCCTGTAAAGGTATCCCGAATAAAATGCCGTATGTGCCTACTGGCTGGACCGTTGGACTTTACAACTGCACCATCAAAGCAACGATTTCGCTCATACTGTATTCCTAAGTCATTACACCGACCCACTGAAGTTTTTTCGTCTACTTGCCACAAGGCGAATGCAGAACGCACACCGTCAACAAGTGCAGATGTGCCCCTAATCATATTGCGAGCTTGCTCTGGCCTGCTGATAACCGCGTCATCCTTTACCTTGGTCATATGGTGGCACACAAGTACAGAAGCCCCTGTTTCGGTTGCCACGCGAGCTAATAGCCCCGTTAAAGCCGCACCCGCCGCAGGGTCGGCGTTTACGTCCGCATGTACGAATGATGCCAATGGGTCAAATACAATGAGCTTTATATTGCCGAGCTGAATGATTTGTTCGTATATCTTCTTGAACTCATCCGTCTCGCTGTAGTCGCCCATGTTTTCTCGTAGTATAGGGAACACACCGCCTACGTTTGGCAGGGGTACAACATGCAACTTGTTCGGGTAATCGAATCTGTGACCCGCCTCATCAAGACGCTCAATACGTCTGTGCATCTCCGATTCATCATCTTCTGCTGTAAATATAACAACATCCCCGAACTCTTTTACTACACCACCAAAAGCGTTAGACATTGGTTTGCCTGCGGCTACCTTCATTGCTAGGTCTAGGGTCATCATGCCTTTACCAGCATCTCCTGCAGCGGCAAAGATGATAGGAACACCTAACGGAAATGTACCGTCAACCAAGAAATGTTGAATAGGCGCATCGCCACTGAATCGTGATATAAGTAAGCTATCATCTAATAGATTTATGCTTTTCCTTGTGGTTCCTGCCGCGCTTTTTAGGAAATCCTCTACATCAAAACCTTCGTTAATTGCGTCAGCCGCGTCCCATTTGGGTGGCTTGCCTTGAGGGTTTTGCAATATCGTTACTGAGTTTGCGTCAGAGTCCAGCGCTACTTCCCGAACAATTTCAGCGAGCCTCCTGCCAGCATCATCATTGTCAGGCCAAATAACAAGGTCTTTACCCCTAAGTGGCGTAAAGTCAAACTTATCTGCGTTCTTTCTTGTTAGCGCACCAGCCCCACCTAAAGTACATGTAGCCGTAATACCCGAATCAATTAAGGCTTGAGCGCATTTCTCGCCCTCTACCCATACAACCCGCTGTTCTTCTAAAATGTACGGAATATTGTACAACGGGCGAACATCAGGCGCCTTTGGATAAGGCGAGCCGGGAATCCACGGACGAAATTCTTTTTTGCCGTCAATGTCATAGCGGCGCACTGTAACCAGCACCTCCCCATCCCGACTAATATAATCCCACTGACCGTTATGCTCAGTATTCGCATCAATGCGAACTTTTTCTGTCGCCGTCCCAGGAGTCGTTGGCAAATTGTTCAGGTTAAGCCCGCCATTGGGCATTTTCCAAGACGGCTCTCTTACAGGTATGCGTGATTCTTCTGATATATATGACCCGAACAAATCTTTTATCTCTGGCAGCCGCATTCCGCGAGCTTCCATTAAAATCTTTACAATCCCACCGATGCCCTCACCACCGTTAAAGTCCTGACCACGCATAAAGTGCGGACTACTGGGGTTAATATCAATCTTTAAGCTCTCACCAGCTTCCCCCGCCAGTGACCCGATATAGAAGTCATGCCCCCGAATTTTACCATTCGGATATGTCTCTCTAAGAATATCTATCTGTACGGAGCGCGGAACCTCATCGCTTATCTTTTGCACTAATTCGTGCGCGGTACTAGATTTAGTATTGTCAAAACGTATAACACTCATTATATTGTATCCTGAAGTCTGATTGTTTCCTTTTTCTGATTTCGTTCTCACTTAAAGGGGTCGCTTTCGAGCGGCCTCTTTTTCTATGACCAACAAGTTTGACGAAACTCACAATATTTGCAAGCAAAATAATCCGAGTTAGCGGCAACACGCGGCAGTATTTCTTTTGCTTTAGTCGCCTTTAATATCTCTACACCTTTATCACTAACACGTTGAGCAAGCCCCCTGTCAAACGGAACAAGCTCATAATATATTTCACTGGTATCTTTGTTTAGAACTGTAAACAGCGCAGGGTTTTCATTTAAATCCATATATGCTTGATACAAAGCTATTTGGGCAGCGTAAACAGGGTTTGCCACCGCCACACCTTTGCGAACAAATTCGGAGAACTTCCTGGTGTTTGCTGATTTACATTCCCACAACATTGGGTAGCTCATAGCTACTGGGCCTGAACATATCACCCCGTCTATATGTCCCTTTATCTGGTCTTCAGCCACAGAAAACCCGAACTGTTTACCATCAGAGTCGTGCGTCTTTAACTCAAACCCTGCATCCCGAATATATTTAGCCATTAAGTCCTCAATAAAATGACCCATATCAAATATACGCAAAGTTCGAGCAGGAAACATTTTATCCTCATCGGGCTTTACTTGCATGTATCTGTACTGAACCTGACGAGCGCAAGCGTTACCCAATGAAGAGCCGCCAAGATATGTTCGCTTTGGTTGCGCGTCATTTTGTTCGCATAGTGCTTTGTCTATTTCGTAAGATATAAGCTCTATTGCATCAGAATGGAATTTCGTCATCAGGGAAGGGTTCGTTAGCATTGGTGACACTCTGTTCAAATTCAAGAGCGCCCTGTTCTGTATAGTCATCTGTCAAATCCCTCGCTTTTTGTATAACGGCTATCAAGCCCAATACTTCATGTTCCTGTAGGTCGCACAACCTTTTGTGCCAGCCTATGGTTCCGAAACAATCGCCCACATCTTTTAGTGCACTACTATCTCGTCTGGTATTATTATGTTGCATAAATTTTTGCCCTCCGTCCCAGGTTGCTTTTTAGGGTTGGCAAATGAAACCTGAAACAACTCATCATCTCTTAAAATTAAGTTAGCCACCCCTGTCGTAAATTCTGTCATATGCTCTTCTGTTACTTTTTCGATAAAATTTGCCATTTCGTCAAGAACATCATCATCGTCCGCTTCATCGCTTACCTTTAAAAATCCATTTATTTTCTTCATAGGCTTGTCAGGAAAGAACAAAACTACATCAATTTCAACTCTCACGACAATACTCCAGAGAACTTGTTCCAGTGTGTTTTGGCTGTTCTTTTTTGTCTATATGTCTGCCAGTAAGGTTTTCAGAAATGTTTGCGTCCTGAAAAGCGCCATCAGGTATCATCGCGTCCCATTCAGCCAATCTGCGCCTAGACTCTTCTTTCTGCCTTTGTTGTATAAGCTCTTCTCTAGGCATTTAATTTTCTCCTAATCAGGTCGTCTAGCGTGATTAAAAATCCACTGGCAGTGTTACTGTCGCCGCCATTTATAACTTTACCATCCTGATAAGCTACGTTGCATAGCTCTACAAGTCTATCCTTATCTGTTATTATAATCGCTCCAGTAAGCAACACAAAAGCCCAGAAGTCAGCCTGTGTTGTTGTTATGCCAGAGTTTCTACCCCGACACGCATATTCAACAAACACCCTGCCCGTGCTGTGGGCTATCATGTCGTGTTTTACTTCTACCTTCTTATTCTGTAGCAAGTCGCCCAAGAATTGTTCGGCTATCTGCCCAACAAGAAGGTCGTGGCTGAAGTCATTATTATAGTGCATAAGAAAATCCTACTTTTCATTTTCAATCATCTCTTTAATACATAATCCTATATTCATTGCCACCTGTGGCACAATGGCATTTCCTAATCCTTTAATTCTGTCCACCCGATTGGGTACCCCATCAACCACTCTGTCCAAGCGGGGTTCAGTTTCCCACTGGGTTGCGCTGTTTCTTTCACCGCTGCACAAAGATATTTTCTGTCCTTCATGTGAGTATGCGATTTGCTCCCCACTGGACCTGTGTCCTTGTACTCCGATGCCCTGGGTGTAGGCCACATCTTCACTTGGTCGGCTAGGTTCGCCCCGAACTTCAAGTTGGGGTTGCTCTTGCTCACCCTGCGACCCTTTTCGTCCAACTGCCTCGGGCCGCCCGTTACATCCGTTGTGCGCGGCGTTGCCCACATCTTCGGTTCCTGTGCCTTGTTCCACATCTCTACTGTGTTCGGGTCTACTTGTTCCCTCAAGTTTGCTGGTCTGGTGCGACCCTTCCTTGCCTGTGTCGCTTGCTTTAAAAGAGCCTCTGGCGACCTCTGCGGCAAGTGGTCCATCGTGTTCGGCGTAGCCCAATATCCAGATTCGGTCGCGCTTGTGGCGGGCGCCGACACCGCTAGCTGGAACAACAAACGGTTTGACGGTGTAACCTTCGCCTTCCATTGCATGGAGTACGTTGTCCAGCCCCATAGAGATGTGTCCATAAACATTTTCGAAAACGGTAAAAGTCGGTCTTGTTTGTGCAACAATTCTAAGGATGTGCGGGAAGATGTGGCGAGGGTCCGCTTCTCCTCTCCTCGCCCCGGCTTGACTAAATGGTTGACAGGGGTATCCTGCGGTGAGGATTCCGATGGGTTCTGGAATAAATCTTTTTGGGTCATTTGCTATCTCCTTAACATCATCAGCGATAGGTACGTTAGGAAAGTTCTGTGCAAGCAACTTTCTGCACCACGGCTCAATGTCACAAAAAAGGACGGGCTTTGATAAACCCGCCCATTTGAAACCGAGGGCAAACCCCCCGATTCCAGAGCATAAATCAACATGCTTTAGCATCACTTGTCCAACCGATATTCGTGTAGACGCTTGCGCTTGTTATACTCTTTCCCCAAAGCATAGCCAGCCTTACGAATGCTCCACATTTCTGTGTAAATGCTTCCTTCAGACTTGTTTAACTTCTTCGCCAAAGATAAAACAGAAAACTTTCCCTTTTTTAGCAGATTAAAAGTACCCATAGCATTATTAGGAATTTTCTTAGATGCTTCGTTATTTTCTAAAATTTCTTCTAGAACATCTAACCTGTTACGAATGTCTTCAATCACTTTCTTTGCATTACGCATTTTATTACCCTTCCTTTCGTTAATAAGGTGGGTGGCTTTACGGCACTGGTGCCACCCAAACCAGCTAACGACCAACTAAGGATGCCGTTAGTATGCCTTTAATAAGCGGAGTACAATGATTAGGTTTGATACGTTGGAAAACCATGTACATGTGTACCCCTGTTTCTGGAGATGCACAGCTTTCGCTGTAATCCTAACTTCCAGAAAATTATTGGCGGGAAGAGCCAAGCCCCCGTTCATTGTGCCCTAGTACGCACCAGCGACTACGAGACTCTTCCCTAATCAATACCTGTTCAAGATGCTTGAACTACAGTATCGACTATTTCTGTGCCCAAGCTGGCGTAACGCCGCTCTGAGCCTGTTGGGCTGGCATTTGTGCGTTCATAGCCTGTTGCACCTGTGGCGGCATAGGTGACAATGGTGAGCCCGTAGAGGCGCTTCCAGAGCCATTTGGTGCAATAAAGTCCCCACTGTCTGGCGACAAGAAAGTTTTAATTCTATTCTTGTCTGCGTACTGTGGGTCATTCGATTTCTCGATACCAACCACAAAACAAACTTCCAGACCCTGCAAGTCCTCAACGCCATTAATTTGACGTTTGGCCTGTGCTTCTGGTGACATGTCGTTTGCGTTTAGATTGTGACCACTGTTGACAATCTTTCTGATTGTATCGAGGCCAATCATACGAGCCTTTGATACGCCAGTAGACTCATCAATAGCATCGCCATGAACAAAAATATTCTGCCATACTTTACGCTTGTCGTATTGACCGCCAACAATAGTCATTTCGATTGGCATCCATACGGCGCTGGTATGCGCTGACTTTTTAAAGAACATGGCACTCTGAGAAAACTCAGGCATCATTTGGTCGCCGCCTTGAAACATCAAGACGCCTCTGACAATAGTGCCATCAGGAATAAGTGTTAATGGCTCATTGCTTCCGCTTGATACGGGTACTTCGTTTAGATTAAGCATTGGTTTCGTCCTCTACTTTAATTTCACTTGGGTTTACAAAATTCATCGGGCGTTCAGCTTGAGGCTTGCCGCCTGACATTTTTTCTAGAAGCCTTCCTAAGTGTGGTTCTTCTAGAAGGTCTAGTCTACCAGACCTGTCCTTGGCAGGGTATCCCCACTGGTTCAGTGTCTGACAAACAAAAGCGCGATAAGGCGCCCCGCTATCATCAGGCATGATTGCCATCGTGATAACTTCGTCAACAATTCCGGGCAATTCGCGGCCTGTTTTAGCGCCTTCAATTTGCAACTCATAAGTCTGCCGCCCGTAATCATCAACTTTTTCGTCAAGAATGCCAACAAAGATAACATTCTTGTCACGAATATGTTGAAGGTGCGATAGCCACCCCATCATTTCCCTGCCCTGCATACCATATGCGGCGCGAGTGTCTAGCTTGCCAGTTCTTTCTGATTTACACTCAGGCTGGTTCTGGCAGTGCGTAAAACACAAACGTCCAGCTACTGTGATGGAGTCAACAAAGATAGTGTCATACTTAGATAATGTCTCTGCTGGGTCGCCATATGTCTGACATACATATTCATAATGTGCCTGACTATATGTGGCCTCTTCACCCAATGATGGGTTTGCCCCGCCCAAGAAAACCGCAAAGTCGCGGCACTCTTGCCATGTGCGTGGACGGATAACATCAATAGCTACGCCCTCGATAGCCGCATCACCCGCTTCCAAATCCATAAACAGTGTTTTGGATGGGTCAAGGGTGCGAGCAAGAGAAGTCTTGCCCACCCCTGATTGACCACAAACAACCATTTTGTGGCCTTTCTTTTCTTTGAGCCTTTGCTCTGCTGTAATGATATTAAGCATTATCATCCCTCTCTAAATCCACACTTACACCTTGCAAATGTACAGTACGAGCCTCGCTCAGAGCGCCTTTAATCTCTGGCGGTGCCGCATTGAATTTTGCTTCTGGAATAGTGTATTTGACTTCTACATAGTGACGGGCGGTATCTTCGTCCATGCTGTTAAGCACTTTCACGAGAATACCGGGTTCCCATTCTACGCGCTTACGAAGATTAACTTTGACCTTGTAACCATTATCATTAACGGTAACGCTGCCGAAGTCCTTGCCCTCTTGACGTAGCTTGTCTTGAGCCCTCTCAAGATACCTTGACTCGATTTCGCTCTTAATGAGCTTAACCTTTTCTTGCGCCTCTAAGATTGTCTGCTCAAGCTCTTTTTTAAAGATATCAAGCTCAGACAGTGAAGAGGACGATACAGATAACATATCTGTCATTGCGAACTCCTTAGTTGTTTATCGTTAAAAACAACATAGGAAATCTTTTTCTGCATTGCAAGTATTATTTTTTAGAAATTTTTATATCAATGCCATTTACTGCCAGCATGAGTTTCTTTTTTAGGCGGAAAACATCAGTTTCTACGCCCTTCGCATCTTCTACAATAAATTCATCTACACCGTCTTTATTGGGCTTGTAGTAAGTGTAATCGGCTATGTAGGCGCATATTTTTTGACCGTCAATGATTATGTTAAACCGCACTTGCCTGTCTAAGTCTCTTATCTCTTCATTCTCTTGCATCTTCCATAATTGACCGTAACGCTCTGCCTCCCACTTACTGTCAAACTTCATTCCCATGAATTCTGTCTTTTTTGCGCCGAACTTGTTTTTCTGGTAGAATCTCTTATTATATGGCATTATATGGTTCCCTCGGAGGTTAACATGGCGGACACATCTAAATGGAAAAGCGTAGGTATAGACATTAGCACCTACAACAAATTACGCAAGATTTGTGATGCTGAAGATAGAAATATCCGTCAGCAAATAACAAGAATGGTAAATCAAGAGTATAAATCGGTAGTTGGTAAAGAATACGATACTATGGGAATCGGTTCAGTTGGACAAAAAAATACGGTCTAGACAATGTTGCAAAGACCGCTGCTCTAAATCATCTTTGTTAAACTTCATTGGTGATATGCGTTTTGTGACCTGACCTTTTAAACATTCTACTGGCTTAAACAAAACTCTTTCTGGCTCAACAGCAACAAAAGCTATTATGTCGCAATGCTCTTTTGTTAAGGGCTTTTTCTTTCCGCTGTGAGATGTAGCAAACTGATACCCCGTGTGGCCTTGTGCGCTACCACCTCTGCCTTTTAACACGCTTGACTTAACCTGAACGCGCAGAAAGGTCTCCTGATAATTAATCACGATATCAACTGTATCAAGATTAATAATCTGGCATGAATAGCCTAGCTTCATAAGGCGGGTCATACATATATGTTCGCCTAGTTTGCCCGCCTCGAAATTGTTCAGCATCTTCCCCCCGTTGGAAGGTGTGAAATTTATTTCTTGACAATATGCGTATAGTATGACCTATATATCAATATAGAGCAACTTTCTAGGGAGACATCCCATGATGCAAGAAGGTGACGGAACTATGGCTAAGTTCATAGCAAATGGACTTTGCCCTAAATGTGAGAGTGAAATGAAGTTTAAGTCTGACGGGTTAGAAGAGGATTCTATGATTTGCCCTGTTTGCAAATTAGAAATGCTTACCCCAAGACATAACGAATTAGAAATTTTGGTAGAATTGGAAAATTAAATGTATACAGCTATTGTAGTTGTGTGCGCTGTTTTAGGACAAGGACATGATGGTCATTGTTTTGAGTTGAGAGACAATTGGGGGCCATACGACAACATGTCAATTTGTAAAAAGCGCACAGAAGAAATGAGGAAGGAGTCTATTTTAATCTTTAAAGATTATGAGTTTCCTTACAAACCAATTGCGTGGCGTTGTGATTACAATGACTCAGGAGCGGTCTGACAGGTTTCTCCCTGACAGCAATCGTCAATGATACAATCACAATTAACGCACTGCGTATGACCATGCACATACACTGTCTTTAGTGGCTCGCTACAACGCGGGCAACGGCGGCAGTGTTTTTTTATTGCCGCTGGGCTTGTCGGCGCACTAACCTTCGGAATCATCTGCCAATGCTCTCATGCGCGTCACTAAACGCCGTGCGCGATTAGGTACTTGTGTGTACCCCTTGGAATCGACCATCTCGTCCGCTGCGGAGTTAAACTCTCGCGCATCAACCCCTGCTTTCATCCCCTTGAATTTTGACAGGCGTGGGTATCCGAGATTAAACATCATGTTTGCAATGATAAGCTGACACTCTTCTGGCAAATCATTCCAGTCTGGATATAGGCGGTGGCAGTCCTCAAGCGTAACGGCAATGTCCAACTTAAAAACACCATCCACACGTTCTTGTTCAATGACTGTTCCAACTTCCATGCCGTACTCAGGGTCAGACTTTTTAATCAAGTGACCAATTCCAAACGTGGGCAAATTTAGGTGGTCCAAATATATCTCGTATTTACAGCCTTCATCAGAAGCAAGCTCCTGACGTAGCTGGTCTATAGTTGTAGATTTCATTTTATGGGTTTCCTAACAGTCCTGCTGTTGCGCCGCGAATACCTAAAGCCTGCGCTATGCCAGGATTGGTCGCGGCTTGTTGACGTATGCTTGGTTGTGACGCCTGCTGTGGTATTCCGTAGAACTGTGCAGCGCCTGGTGTTATGGGGTTCACGCTCGCTAAAGACGAACTTTTGTTCGGGTCTGTAGGCTGTGGCGCCTGAATCAGTCTACCAACTTCTCTGCCAGTTTGTCCAACTTGTTCAGCAAATGCTTGTGCGCCAAACTGACGCCCAGCACCCACTACGTTCATAGCGTTGCCCACAGAGTTCATTATGCCACCAACTCTTTGATTGGGCGCTCCTTGACCTTTTTTTGCATACATAGCAAGAACTTTAGGGCTGGCAAAAACTTTGGCAGTTGTTTTCATGCGTAAGTTATCACGCATTTTTGCTATAGGGTGAGCCGCAAAGGTGGCGGCGTAAATGCTCCCCTCTTTACCAACGTCTCCCAAATAAATCATGTCTTTAGCAAACTCATCAAGCATTTTGTATGACTCTTCGCCTAGTATCTTTTCCAGAACACCTTCTCTGTACTTTCCCATGTTTCTTTTAAGAATGGCAGCAGAAGCAGGAGATGTAAATATGTCCTCTCCAACACTTGATAATAGGTCGCGCATGACCGACTCTTTGATTGCCTGCAAGGCTTCTGGGTCTGATTTAAAGAAGTTTTGTATGCGACCAACTTCAGATAGATTTGTTCCGGGTCTGGTTATGTACTGAGCAGCATCTTCTGGGTTAAGAATGCCTTCATTAAATTCACGAACAACTTTAATTTTGTTCGCTTCGTCAAATGCGCGGCGTGCCTCTGAAAGCTTTTTTACGTTATCCATAATAGGCTTGTCAGCACCAATTCTAAGAATATTGTCCACAGCTTCTTGCGGCATTCTTGCTGGGCCTACTTGCGCTATAGTATCAGAAAGTTTTTTAACCTGCCCCCACTGATTTCCGAACAATTCTTTGCCTGTTGTTCCCAAAGCATGTATTTGGTTCCTGAACGCAACACCGTTGAACTGATTCGGGTTCATAAGGTCAACACCAGTGCGAGACAACGCATCATTTAAATATGATTTAGCAAGTGCAGAGCGAACATATTCTTTGTCATCAACTGCATTTAGAACAGCTTTCAGCCTTTCAGGGGAGTTCTTTCTAATAACTTTCTGGAAGAATTGGTCTGCGTTAAAGCGTGGGTCTTTTGAAGCAGCTTTGATACTACGCACGACACCAAACTTTTCTACATCCTCGAAGCGCTTCATTCCCTCTCTATATTGATTGATAGCACGCTCTCTTTGGTTGGCAATCGCACGCAACTGAGAGTTTTGACCAGGAGCCAGACCCTTTATCTGATTTAAATTTACACTATCCAAAGCAGAATCAAATGCTTCTCTTAGCTTAAACAACTGGTCTGCTTGTGTGCGTGTAAGCTCTTTACCTGAAAATATTAGGTCGTTAATAAACTTTCTTTGATTGGCTAATTGCTCAAAAGAGGCATACTCATCGAGAGACCTAATACCCATAATGGTTTTTCTTACATCATCGTCAAGCATTCTAAGAGAACCAATGCTCGCTTCTAGCTGTTCTGTAGCGCCTCTAATTGCGTTTGTCGGGATGATTCTAGCCTTGCCGCCCTCTTTTACTACACCCTCAACAGCATCAGTAAAACTGAGTCTGCCGAGCATGTCATCCATTAATCTAAACTGACCAGTGGCAACATCCTGAAAGGCAGAGAACGCTTTTGTTATTTCACCTAAGACTTCATTATTAATGTCTACACCTTCGGCGGCACCACGCTCTAAAAGGGCAACACTGTCTTTCACAGCTTTCATGGTAGCTTGTTGAGCTTCTTTTACAGTGTCATCAAGAATTTTATAAGACGCGCTTGTGGCGTCTGCAAACATGTCGCCAGCTTTTCCTAAAGTCACAAGCCCTTCTTTTTCCAAGTTCCCAAGTCGTTTTATTAACTCATCTCGCTTGGCTACAGCTACGCTAGTATTATTCATTACTCTCGTTACGTCTTTTGTAGCTCCTTCAGCAAACTTTTGCGAATATCCTATGGCTGTAGGTGCGCCAAGGCGCTCTAAGCTAGGCATGTATCCCTCGTCTACAAGACGCGCACCTCTTGCGGCATCTGCTGCCTCTCCAGACATTTTGCCAGCCGCTCCACCAATAAGGGCTTTCCCAGCACGAAACACACCCATGCCAACTAAGTCCACGGTTCCAGCTAACAGAGCCTCTCCAGCAATATCTTTACCCACTTCGGGTAATGTTTGCTTTTGCACGCCAAGGAGGCTTTCAATGCCCTCCTCAAATGCCTGTCCTGCCGCCGCACCTGCCGCCGCTCCTGCGGCACCAGTTACAATGCCAGGGGCGCCTATAATCGCGCCCGCTACCGAGCCTATGGATTCTGGCAATATACCAGCAAGGTCAGCAAAATCGCCAGCAGAGAAGCCTTCATCCTCCAGTATGACGTTCTTGTCACTAGGTTTCATGCCTACTATGCGTTGCCCTTCTGGCGTAAGCGCTAGTCTACCGCGAGAGTCTTTGGTGTACCCACCTTCTCCAACATTTTTAAGAAGTATGGCCTCTTGCTCTTCTGCGGTTTCGCCAAAGGATACAAGCGCACGAATGCCAGATGTCGCGCCAGTTTTGTAGTCAAAGCCTTCATCCTCTGACTTTGTTTTTGTTTCCGCCATCAGGTCTTGAAATGTTCGTTCTGGTAAGAAGGGTTTAGACGCGCCAAAAAACTGTTGTTCTATTAACTCAGACTCTTGCTGAGTTGGTGCATCGCCCTCAATCTCAACCTGGACAATTCCATCAGGAGTTTCTACTTTTATAATTCCCATGTTGATGTCCTACTTTTGCTTTGCTCTACGGTATATTCCGTCATCTCCAAGCGCGAAGCCAGTACCTGTTTGACCAGAGTTGCCACGGTTAAAACTAACACCGTAACTTTCAAGATTTCTATACGCTTCGTTTATTTCATTCCGTCTTGTGCCAACGATATCTTTATATAGAGAACTTAGCTTACCAATCAACAGCTCCTCATCACCTTCTGTGTACGAAATTTTACCAACAATGTCTTCAACCATTTTACGGTCATTGTCAGAAAGTGTTTTTCCTGATTCACCAAGAATTTCAGCAGCGTTTTTGGCTTTTAACTTAGTTAACATGACTTTGATTTGTTTTACAGGGTCTGTCTCTCCGCCCGCATCAATGCCAAAGTTTCTTAATGTTTGAACAGCTGCACTTCTAACTTGAGCGGGAATGCTGGTGTCCGTCTCCTGCAATAGGCCGCTTATTTTACCAAACATTTCCTCATGTTTAATCAAGCCTTTTTCCATGCTATTAATTTGATTAATAGCGGCGCTAACTGGTGTAAGTAAAACAGCTTGAGTGTCAGAACTTACATTTCTGTCTGGAAGTTGCACTTTAATATTCAACTTAGAGCCACTGTACAGAGGGACATCAGTGGAAGTTCCAAGATATTTGTCTTTTGCCTCTGGGGTTTTGAGCGCCTCTTTTGCTAGGTCTGTATAGTCAGAAGCTCTAACAATCTCAAAGTTCTGATTAAACTCTTCGTTTGTATCTAAGTCATTCAACTCAAAAGAATTAAGGCGAGCAAACTCTCCTCTACCTTTGGTAATCGCATCAACAACCCCCAATGGGCCACCCAACTTGCCCTTTGGTATAATGTAGAAGTTTTCGCGCTGTTGAGCTTTCGCCTGGTCTTCTTTGGTTCTACCTAAAGCATACTCACCAGCTTTAGCACGCAATGCACGCGCCTCAGACTTGGCCTTTTCAAAGGCAGGCATAGCTTTCTCGCCTGCTTCACCTACGGAGCCAAGCATCTTACCCACATCAAAGCCTTTGCCAGCCTTGTTCTGCATAAGCGCCAATCCAAAGGTCATAAGCGCTGTGCTTTTGTCAGGCTTTCCAGAAACATCTAAGCCAGTGGCATTAGCAAATTCTTGTATATATTCTTCTGTTGTTTTAGCTCCTGTTTCTTTGCCCGTCATGCTCAGATAATCCTGAACACTTGTTCGTATAATATCTTCTGTTGCAGCTTCTGGTGTTTCTACAGATTGTGCGCCAGCGGCATCCGCTTCCTGCTCATCATCAATGCCGATGTCAGTTTGACCAGATTGAGATTGTGTAGGGTCTACTTGGTCACGGGTTTCTTGACCTCCCGCAGTAGTGAAAGAGCCTAGACCAGGAGTTGTAGACATGCCTGCTTGCGCAGCGGCTTTTTTTCTGCGTAACTCTTCTCGAAAAGGAGAAAGCTCGCTCTCCACTCTTTTTATTTCATCTTGTATGGCGCTATCTGTAGGAGATGATAAAATATCTCCAAGAGATTTAGTCACTATAGCAGGCGCGCCCGTCACTAGCCGAGCGCCTCTTGCGGCACTCTCTGCAATTCCGGGAATGTCAAATAGCTGACCAAATCTTGTCTGCGGTTCTGGGGCAAAATCAGGAACAGGCAAGAACTCTCCAGCTTTTTCACCAGTTCCTGACGCCAATCCTTGAGCGTAAGAACCTAGAATATCTAAGATTCCCTGTTGTTGACCTCTAACAACATCTTCTGCGCTAGGAATAGTTACCTGCCCTATACCAGTGCCTTTTATTCCAGAAACCGCCATAGTAAGCTCCTTACGCGGATGTCATGCCAGAGCCTTGTAACGCTGTATAAGCGCCAACGCCCTGTAAGAATGGGTTAGCCGCAGGCTCCGTTACACTTTTAAATGTAGAGGAAAGGTCGCCTGAAGGCGTGCCTTTTAACAGTTGACTGCCT
>Ga0181413_1000223_pt1 | contig 17194 bp, 21 predicted proteins | sample 36SPOviralmetaG_FD_130111 | JGI IMG/M metagenome (GOLD analysis project Ga0181413, IMG submission 130111) | Marine viral communities from the oligotrophic San Pedro Time Series (SPOT) site, San Pedro Channel, CA, USA - 36 SPOT_SRF_2012-09-28 | ecosystem: Environmental > Aquatic > Marine > Strait... | reverse complement strand
TGATTTATCTAATGTATTGTCAAAAAAATCAATAATATTTTTTGTTGTTTCAATAGCCATTCTTGATTTGCATTCATTAGTAAATGTTGCTGAATGAGGGCTAAGTAAAACTTTTTTATTATGAATTAAAGGATTATTTTTATCTATTGGTTCTTTTTCAAAAACGTCTAATCCTGCACCAAAAATAACATTATCTTTTAATGCTTTATCTAAATCAATTTCATTTATTATTCCTCCTCTTGATGTATTTATAATTATTGCATTTTTTTTCATTGTTTTGATTTTTTCATAATTGATCATATTTTTGGTTTTTTCTGTTAAAGGGATATGTAAAGAAAGATAATCGCAATCTTCTAAACCTTTTTCTAAATTTTCAATTTTATTTCCACCAAATTTTTTAATTATATCTGAAGTAACAAATGGATCATAAACATTTACTTTCATTTCAAAACCAAGACATCTTTTAATTAAACTTTTGCCAATTCTTCCAAAACCTATAATAAGCATTTCTTTGTTGAATAACTCTAGCGTTTCAATATTTAAGGCATTTTTTTTAAAATTTCCTGACCTCACTTCATTATCGTATTTATTTATACTCTTTGAAATACTCAGCATCATGTAGATTACATGTTCTGCTACAGCTACAGCATTAGCAGTTGCTGTGATTAATAATGAAATATTTCTTTTTTTTATAAAAGGAAGGTCTACGTTGTCATATCCTACACCGTGTCTTGAAATAACTTTTAGATTGGGACAATGTTTTAAAATATTCTCATTAAGTTTGGATACTCTTAAAGTACATCCATCAAACTCAGGAAGTTTTTTGATTAAATTTTCTTCAGAAACATTTGTTATTAATTCATACTCGTATTTAGAACTTTTATCTAAAATTTCTAAACCATCTTCATGTATTTGTTCTATAACAGCAATTTTTTTCATAAATTGTTGGCGGTCCCAAGGGGAATCGAACCCCTCTTTGTTGGATGAAAACCAACTGTCCTAACCGATAGACGATGGGACCGTTTTTTTGAAAGTCTTAATAACAGAAATATCATCGATAATAAACTCTACATTTGATTGCCCTCTCCACTCATTTAGGGATAATTTTCCTGCAATATTAAATGTTTTATTATTCTTTTTTAAGAGATATCCTCCTAAGACGTTATCTGTCGCATTAAAAGCTATAGATTTTATTGCGGAACCGTCTTCACCAATCAAAACTGATTTTATATGTTTTTCAGCAATAATTTTGCCATTAATTGTTTTAACATTTTCAATAATAAATTTTGGTTCAGGATTTCCTGAACCAAAAGGAGACAATAAGGCCACTTTATTATAAAATTCTAAATTTACTGCTGATGGCGCTATAATGCTATCTAATAATAATGGTTTTTCACTTTTTAAATCTTCATTAATTCCTCTAAATTTTTTAAAAACAAAATCTTTAAACATATTTATATTTTCATATTTAATTGAAAAACCACCTGCCATTTTATGCCCACCTCCTTTTAATAAAATTTTTTCTTGAGTAGCAGAAATAATAATGGAACCAATATCAAAACCAACTATAGATCTTGCAGAAGCTTTTCCTATATCACCGTCTAAGGAAATTAATATAACTGGTTTATTAAATTTATCTTTTAATCTAGCAGCTACTATACCGATTACTCCTTCATGCCAATTTTTACCACTCAAAATCAATACTGGATCATTAAAATAGTCTTGTGATTCATTTAAGATTTTTTTTAATAAGTCTTTCTCAAGAATTTGTCTTTCTTTATTATATTGATCTAATTCTGAGGCTAACTTAAAAGAGTTCTTAGGATCTTTATTTAATAATAAATTTGCCCCATGTGAACATTTACCTACTCTGCCTCCAGCATTTATTCTGGGACCAAGCAAATATCCAAGATGGTATATTGATGGATTAGTATCAATTTTACAAATATCCAATAAAGTCTTTAGCCCTAAATTTTTTTTTGATTTAAAAACTTTTAAACCTTGTTTTACAATAGCCCTATTCAATCCAATTAAAGGAACAACATCACAGACCGTTCCTAGTGAAACTAAATCAAGATAATCAATTAAATTTGGTTCTTTTAAATTGTTATCATTAAACCAATTTTTATTTCTTAATTCTCTATTTAAAGATACTAAAAACATAAACGAAACACCTGCTGCGCATAAATATTGCAAGTCTGATTTATCATCTAATCGATTTGGATTAACTATTGAAAAAGCATTTGGTAATTTTATTTCTGATTGATGATGATCCAAAACTATAACATCGACATTATTTTCTTTTGCATAATTAATTGCATCAAACGAAAGAGTGCCACAATCTACAGTAAAAATTACTTTGACTTTTTTATCTATTAATTCTTTAAAACTTTTTTCACTTGGTCCATATCCTTCTTTTTTACGATCCGGAATATAAGTTTCATACTCTAAATTTAATTCTGAAAAGTAATTTCCTAATAAAGCTGTAGAAGTAGCTCCATCTACATCATAATCACCAAATATTCCTAATTTTTCTTTTAAATTTACAGCGCTAGCAGTTCTTAGTGTAGATTTTTTCATATCAGTCAAGTTATTCGGATTTGGTAAAAAGTTTTTAATTGATGGATTTAAAAAGGAACTCACTTCATCATTTTTAATTTTTCTTATAGATAATAATTTTGATGTTATTTCATCTAATGAAAAATTTTCTTTTAGAAAGTTAGATTTTTCCTCATTATACTTCTTAAGGACCCAGTTTTTACCACTTACAGAAAGTAAATTCATTTATTGTAAATATTTGTTACAGATTTTATAATTTTTTGACTTTTATGCAAAACGAATGAATTTACCTCAAATTCATTTCCTAGGTCTTTTACTCCATTAGCTAAATCACCTGATGTAACACCCGTAGCACAAAAAATTACATCTCCTTTTACCATATCATCAATGTTATATTTTTTTTCAAAATTTTTAATACCAAGTTTTTTTGCACGTACTTTTTCTTCCTCATCTAAAACTAATTTTCCCTGAATTTGACCACCAAAACAAGATAGTGCTGCAGCTACAACGACCCCTTCCGGTGCACCTCCGGTGCTATAATAAATATCATTTTTTGGATTATCTCCAATTACACTTAGAGCCCCAGCTATATCTCCATCAGTAATAAAATTTATTTTTACGCCAATTTTATTTAATGCATGAACTATATGATCGTGTCTTGGCCTCTTAAGTACACAAGCATTTAAATCTGATATTTTTTTTTTCTTTGCACCTGCAAGTAATTTAAGATTTTTTTCAACACCATTGTCAATGTCCATCATATTTTTTGGAAGATTTGAACCGATTACTATTTTTTCCATATAAGTATCAGGAGCAGATAACAAACCACCTTTTTCTGAAATAGCTAATACAGAAAATGCATTTGGTTCGCCATTTGCCGTAAACTTAGTGCCTTCTAAAGGATCAACAGCAATATCGAATTTCGGGCCATTTAAAGTTCCAAGTTTTTCACCAATATAAAGCATCGGTGCTTCATCCATTTCTCCCTCACCTATTACAACCGTTCCCTCCATATTAATTTTATTAAGTTCTCTTCTCATGGGGTCAACAGCACCTTTATCGGCCGCAATCTTATCTTTTTTTCCGATAAATTTTGAAGCTCCTATTGCAGCTTTTTCAGTAACTTTAGTGAATAAATTTAAAAATTTTTTATCAATTGACATTAATTATTCATCAATTCGAATTAACTTCGATCTTTGTTTAACATAATTCTTTTTACTAACTTCATTAAGAGTTTTTCTTAAAAATTTATCTTTTGATTTATGAGTAATAATTACAACAGAAGATGATTTCTTATTTTTATGGGGGTTTTGAACCAATCTTTTAATAGAAACTTTATTTTTAGAAAAAATGTTTGTTATATTAGATAATATACCGGGTTTATCATCAACTTCAAAACGCAAGTAAGCAGAAAATAATCTATTATCTATGTTATCAAATTTTAATTTTTTTCTCTCATGATTTGAAAGAGAAAATGGAAATTTAATGTTTCCTCTTAGAATAGAAGAAATATCAGAAATTAAAGCTGATGTAGTTGCAGCAGCACCAGCGCCTTCCCCTTGTATTGTGCTTTGTCCTACCGGGTTTCCATCAACAATAACAGCGTTTAAAACACCGTCTATGCTCGCTACAAAAGAGTCTTTTTTTATAAGAGTTGGGTGAACTCTCTGGTAAATTTTATCTTTTATTAATTCAGCAAATCCTAAAAGTTTAATTTTGTAACCAAGTGTATTTGCATTTTCAATATCAGTTTTATCAATATTTGTTATCCCTTCAACATAAATATTATTATTTAATAAAGAATTAAAACATAATGAAGATAAAATTTTCAATTTAGATGAAACATCGTCACCATTTAAATCAGATGAGGGATTAGACTCTGCATAACCCTTTTTTTTTGCATTTATTAAAACTTCATCAAAATTTTTGTTTTCCTTATCCATTGATGAAAGAATATAGTTTGATGTACCATTAAATATGCCATGAATTTTTGATATTTTGTTTGCAATCAATCCTTCTTTTAAAGATCTAATAATAGGAACACCTCCACACACTGAAGCTTCAAATTCAAGATTTACTTTATTTTGTTCTGCAATTTTTGCTAATTTATCACCGTATTTTGCAATTAAAGCTTTGTTTGCAGTAACTACATGCTTGCTATTTTTTAATGCATTAAAAACTAATTTTTTTGCAGGTCCTTCAGCACCACCGATTAATTCAATAATCAAATCTACGTCTTTTAATTTTGTCGCATCTAAATAATTGTTAAGCCATTGACCTTTTTTAATTTTAATACCTCGTTTCCTGTTTTTATTTTTAGCAGAAACGTATTTAATTATTGGTTGACAGTTATTCTTTTCAGTTAGAATTTTTTTATTAACATTTAAGTACTTAAATAAGTAAGCACCAATGTTACCTAATCCAATTATTGCAATATTTAATTCTCTCATAATTTATTGACGTATTGTTATATCTGGAAAGCTCTTTTTTCTTCCCTCTTTTAGCAAATATTTAGTTATTTCATCAATACTACATTTTTCTATTATTGTACAAATATCAACAACCTCATTAAATTCTTTATTAACATTCTTATTTAAATCTTTTTTTTTATTTATCTCTTTTTTAGCAATTTTTTTATTAGAAATTATTTTTTTCTTTTTCTTATTTTTTATGTTTTTTTTAATCTTAATAATTTCTTGTTTAGAAAGTACTTTTATATTTTCGTTGGTATTTTTTTTTTCGACTATAGTGACATTTCGTTTTTCTGATTCTGTATCGTTTAAATTAATTTCAATTAAATCAAATTCTTTTTTATCTTTTTTATCAATTATTTTTACTTCTATAGAAAGATTTTCCTCAAAATATTGTTTTGCTTCAGTTTTATTTAAACAAATATGATTTCCGCATATCAAAACTGTTTTAGGTTTGCTGCAATTTGTTAATAAAAAGAAAATTAAAACAATTAAAAATCTCATTTTAAACCTAAATTTTCAGAGAATTTATACATAAGATTCATATTCTGGATAGCTTGTCCAGATGCTCCTTTTACTAAATTGTCTATTGCTGAAAATACAACTAATCTATTTTTAATTCCTGTTTCACATATCGATATTTCACAACAATTAGTATTTAAAACGTTTCCAGATCCTAAGGTAGAATTACTTTTTAATATTTTAACAAATCTTTTTTTTTTATAATATTTAATTAACGTTTTGGTAAGAGACCTAGTAGTTTGGCCATTCTTAACTTTAACGTAAATGGCAGTCAGTATTCCTCTGAAAGTAGGTAATAAATGCGGATTAAAAGAAAATTTAATTTTTTTTTTAGTAAGTTTCATAATTTCTTGTTCAGTTTCACAAACATGTCTGTGATTTTTAGGTTTATAAGCAAAAGTAGACGAATATAAATTTTTATGATTGAATTTTTTTTCTAAATTTTTACCAGCACCTGAAAATCCAGATTTTGAGTCCACTATAATATCGTCAATTTGAATTAATTTATTTTTGATTAATGGGATTAAAGGTATTTGAATTGATGTTGGATAACACCCTGGGTTAGCAATTATTCTAAATTTATTTAATGGATGTATTAATAATTCTGGGATTGAATACAAACTATTTTTAATTAGATTTCTGGCTCTATGTTTAAGCTTATAATTTGTTTCATAAATCTTTGGATTATCGATTCTAAAATCTGCAGATAAATCTATGAATTTAACATTTTTAAATTTAAAAAATATATTTTTGAGTAATTTTTGAGCCTCCCCATTTGGTAATGATAAGAAAGCTAAATTTATCTTATTCCATTCTATTTTTTTAACTGAAGAAATTTTGGGTAGATTTCTTTTTATTCTTTTATCAAAAAATTTTATATTTTTTCCTAAATTTTTAGTTGCACATAAATTTTTAATATTTACCTTCGGGTGTTTAGATAGCATTAAAACTAGATCTAAACCTGTATAACCAGTAGCCCCAATTACAGCTACATTAATTTTTTTTTGTTTAGACATAAAGTCTTATATCACTGTCTTTAAAAATAGTTAAATTTAAAAGATTATCTTTTAGAAAATTGAAAGCTTCGTCTTGCTTTCCGATGACCATACTTTTTACGTTCGACAACTCTTGAATCTCTTGTTGTTAATTTGTCTTTTTTTAAGTTTTTCTTTAAACTTTCATCATGAGAAATAAGGGCTTTTGAAATTCCTAAAATAATTGCACCTGCTTGCCCTGATAAACCACCGCCTTTTACAGAACATCTAACATCATAACTAGAAGCTACTTCTGAAATTTCCAAAGGTCTAGTTACAATAATTTGATGAACTGGTCTTTTAAAGTATTCATTCATCTTCAAACCATTAACATGTATATTACCGTTTCCTTTTTTAATCCAAACTTTAGCAATAGATCTTTTTCTTCTACCAGTAGCATATTTGCTATCTTTAAAGTCTAATTTAATTTTTTTAGTTTTTATTGGTGATTGAGAGGCCTGTTCCATCTATTTTACAATATTTTTTTTATTTAATTTTTCAAAATTAATAACCTTTGGTTTTTGTATATCATGAGGATGATTTTCACCATTATAAATTTTTAATTTTGTTAGTTGTTTTTTTGCTAAAGGTCCACCAGGAAGCATTCTTTTTACTGCTAATTTTAAAATTTGTTCACTTTTATTTTTTTCTTTCAAAAATGAGGGTGTTGACTCTTTAATTCCACCTGGGTGCCCTGTGTGTCTAAAATATTTTTTATTATTAAATTTTTTACCAGTAAATTTTATTTTCTCAATATTTGTTACTACTACGAAATCTCCATTGTCGATGTGAGGATTATAAGTAGGTTTATTTTTTCCTCTTAGAACTGTTGATATATACGCAGCTAATCTACCTACAGCCACATTCTGAGCGTTTATTAAGTACCAATCTTTTTTTATTTCTTTCTTTTTTATAAATGGTGTCATTATAATGGGCGATAAATACAAAGAATGTATCGTAAAGTCAATTTATTTAGTTCTAAAATAATATAGATTTAATGCGCATAATACCAATAACACTCCAGTAATTTGATGAGCAGAAGCTAAATAAATATTTAAGCCGCTTACAAGAGTAAAAATACCTAATACTCCTTGCGTGATTAAAAAAAATATCAGTATTATCAAAGGGAAATATAAGTTAGAAATTTTTTTTTTTATTATAAATATTGATAAAAACAACACATACAAAGTTATCAGATACGCTAAAATTCTGTGATACAATTGTATCAATGAATGATTATTAAATTCAAAAAAATTATAATAACTTAAATCATCAGGAAAAAAAGTGTCACCCATTAATGGCCATGTTTGATAAATTTGTCCAGCATCTAAACCAGAAACAAAAGCACCCATTATAATTTGACAATATATTAGTGTAATCAAAAATATATAAGGCGAATATTCAATTTTAAATTTGAAAAAATTTTTATTAGTTTTTTTTATAATATTCAAAATCAGCCAAAAAATTATCGATATTATAAATATAGCCGTCGTCAAATGAATGGCTAATCTATAATGACTAACAGTAACATCATTTACTAAGCCACTTTTTACCATAAACCAACCTATAATTCCCTGAAAAACAATTAATAAAAAAACATAAACACAAATTTTCAAATGTTTTTTATCAATTTCATTTACGTAAAAAAAATAAATTAATGGAATTAAAAAAAATAAACCAATTAACCTAGCTAAAATTCTATGAAAGTATTCCCAATAAAAGATAATTTTAAACTCATCAATTGTCATACTGGAATTTAGTAATTGATATTGAGGAATTTTTTTATATTCATTAAAATAAGTTTCCCAAGCATTATAGTTGAGTGGAGGTAATAATCCTGTAAATAATTCCCATTCAGTTATAGATAGACCAGAGTCAGTAAGTCTTGTTAATCCACCTATAATAATTATTAAAAATACTAGGATTAATGAACTAATCAGCCAAAAAAGAAATAATTTATTTATTTTTTTCTCGTTTGCATACATAATTTATATTATACAATTTATTAATAAATATTTAATTTTTATATTGTCGCTATGATTAATGCAAAAATAATTAAAATTAGGAAAAAATTAGATAATCTAAATAATAACTTATTAGATATAATAAAGAAACGAAAAAATCTTGTAGATATCGTTATTAGAAATAAAAAATTTAAAAAAGATATTGTAGATAAAAAACGTATTTCAATAATATTAAGAAATATAAAAAAAAAATCTAAAATGAAAAAAATAGATCCAAAAATTACGCAAAGAATTTGGATATCAATGATTAAAGCTTTTATAGACTATGAGTATAGAAATTTTAATAAAAAATAATTATTTACTATGAGGCGGAAGTTTTTTTTCAATAAAATATTCGTGCTTCCGTGTATTGGGGTTATATTTTTTAAGTTTTAATTTATCCTTAGCCTTTTCACCCTTTGTAGGTTTTTTTGCATAATAAATAAATTTACTATCAGGGTTGCTTTCAGGAACCATGCGAATTTTAAGATGTGTTTTTTTTGCCATAAATTTTAATTTTATTTATTTTTTCTAATAATTTTTTGCTTTTAATTTGTAAAATAATTTTTAGATTGTTTGCTTTTAAACCATCATCATTACCAACGTCAAGTTTATTTATTTTTGTTTTTAGTAAATTTTTTACTCCTGCTACAGTCATTCCTTTATTTTTTAGCAAAAATTTTATTGTTTTCATAATTTCAAGTTGTTCTGAGGTATAATATCTTCGTTTATTAATCTTCTTTGGTTTGACAATTTTAAACTCCTTTTCCCAATATCTTAGAATATAATTCTTTGGTTTATTTGTTTTTGGATCAACTAGATTTAAAATTTGTGAAACTTCTGAGATATTTTTTAATTTATTCACGATATTTTATTCAAATATTTTACGATTTTATCTGATGGTATAAATCTAATTGAATTTCTAGCAGTTATCATGAATTCCTTTTTTGTTTTGGGATTGCGTCCTATTCTCTGTTTTTTCTTTATAACATTAAATGTACCTAAGTTTTTTAATATCAATTTTTTTTTTGATATAATTTCAGTCATAGAAATTATAAAATCATCTACTAGTTTCTTTGATATATTTTTTGAAAAACCTGTTTTGATACTTAGATCTTTTACTAAATCCTCTTTTGTTAAATTAATTTGCTTCATCATTTAAATGATTAAGATTATTCTTAATTTGACTCATTAAGTTTCCTTTTATTATCTTATAACATAGATCTATAGAATAATAGAATCCTAGAGCATCGGTCCCCCCATGACTTTTTACTACTGGCCCATTTAATCCTAAAAATATTGCACCATTGTATTTTCTAGGGTCTAGTTTTTGTTTAAATTTTTTTAATGAAAAGTACGAAAAAAATAAAGATATTTTTGAAAAAATATTTTCTGTTAGAGATTTCTTTAAATTATCTGTAATGAACTTAGCTGTTCCTTCAGCTGTCTTTAATGCAATATTTCCAGTAAATCCATCTGTAACTATGACATTTGAATTTCCATTCATTATTGTATTGCCTTCACAATATCCATTAAAAATAAAATTATTCTCTTTACTTAAATTGTTTAATTTTTTGTAAGCACCCTTTAACATTTCTGTTCCTTTAATTTCTTCAGAACCAACATTTAATAATGACACCTTGGATGTTTCATTTGGATAAAGTGATTTGTAAAGTGCTGAACCCATTTCTGCGAAATCTACAAGATTATTTTCATCACATTCAATATTTGCACCTAGATCTAAGACAACATTTAGACCTACTTGATTTGGCCATAAACCTGCTAATGCCGGTCTAGATACTTTGTCCATCATTTTTAAAATCATTCTTGAGACGACTAATAGTACACCAGTGTTCCCTGCTGATAAGCTTATATCAGAGTCACCATCTAATTGAGATTTAATACAATTCCACATGCTTGTATTTTTTGAATTTTTAATAGCTGTTAATGGAGTCTCCTCATCCGAAACAACAGAGTCAGAATGAATAATATTTACCTGATCTGATTTAACATTGTATTGGATTAATTTATTTTTTATTTTCTGATCATTGCCAAATAAGTTTAAAATAAAATCTTGATTATTTTGATTTAATTTGAGAAAAAGACTCACGCCTTCAATTGTTTTATCAGGCGCGTTATCTCCACCCATTGCATCAATCGCAATAGTAATTTTTTTTTTCATTTAAAAATTAAATGTCTAAAATTTTCTTACCTTTATAAAATCCAGATTTAAGATCAATATGATGAGATAATCTATATTCTCCGCTTTTTTTGTCTTCTACAATATTTATAGAAGAAAGTTTATGATGAGATCTTCTCATTCTTTTTTTTGATATAGATGTTTTTCTTTTAGGAACTGCCATAAATTAAAATTTAAATTTTATTGCATCTCTTATCATATTTTCAACCTTTATATCAAAACAAAAATTAAAAAAACTAGTTAAATATAATTCAAATTCTGCATATTTTGAGTTATTTGACCCATGTAATTTACTAAAATACTTAAAAATCAAATTTTGATTAATTGTAAATTTATTCTTATCATTGTTTAATTCAATTTTAAGTAAAATGTCGTACAAAATTTTGTTTAAATCTTTCATTTTTTTGTTAACAGTTACATCACCGTAACCAAGTTCTCTTAAATCGTTTTCAATCTTATTAAAAACTAAGTCATATAGCTGTTGATCAAATTTGGATTTTTTTTTTTTAAAAATTATCATCATTATTGAGAAATGAATAAACATAAGGTAAATACGCGTTTCAAAATTATCTGGTAAATCAATTTTTTTATAAAAAAAAACATTTCTAGATAAAGTCAATAAAGTGATATACAAGTCTGTATTATGTTTATTTCTAAAAAAAAGCATATTAATTTGATTATATTCTGTACATTTTTTATTTTAATTGGATGTCAATTTCAAGAACCAACTAAAAATCATGGTATATTTAATCTTGAAAAAAGAGCAAATAAATTAACGATTAATATCAATAATTTTAATGATGTTATAAAAATTATTGGCCAACCTCATACAAAATCTATTGATGATAAAAATACCTGGATTTATTTTGAACGAATACTTACTAAGGGTAAGTATTACAAATTAGGTCAAAATGTAATTAAGAAGAACAACGTATTAGTTTTAGAATTTGATAAATATGGAGTTTTAAAAAATAAGATTTTTTTAGACAAAAATAATTTAAATAATTTAAACTTTACCAAAAATGAAACAGAAAACAATATTACGCAAAAATCTTTAGTTGAAAATGTTTTACAAAGTATAAGACAGAAAATGTATCGTAATAGGTAAATTTACCTAATGAGCAATTATCGCCAAAAGTAAAAGTGCAACAATATTTGTAATTTTAATCATTGGATTTACTGCAGGACCTGCCGTATCTTTATAAGGATCACCAACAGTATCACCAGTAACTGCAGATTTATGTGCATCTGACCCTTTGCCACCAAAATTACCGTCCTCTATAAATTTTTTAGCATTATCCCAAGCTCCACCTCCTGCAGTCATTGATACAGCGACGAATAAACCTGTAATAATTACACCAAGCAACATTGCACCAAGTGAAGATAAAGCTGCTTCTATACCGCCTATTTGTAGAATTATAAAATAAAGAATGATAGGCGATAGGACTGGTAAAAGCGAAGGCACAATCATTTCTTTAATAGCTGCTTTTGTTAACAAATCAACTAATCTACCATAATCTGGTTTTCTTTTTCCTTTCATGATCCCTGGAATTTTTTTAAACTGTCTTCTAACTTCAATAACCACAGACCCACCAGCTCGACCGACAGCTTGCATACCCATTGATCCAAATAAATAAGGCAACATACCACCTATTAATAAACCCGCTACAACAAATGGATTAGATAAATCAAAGGTCACATTTACACCTTCTAATGCAGATCCTTTCACATTTGAGAAATATTTTATGTCTTCAGTGTATGCAGCAAATAAAACCAATGCACCTAAACCTGCTGATCCAATAGCGTAACCCTTAGTAACTGCTTTAGTTGTGTTTCCAACTGCATCAAGGGCATCAGTGGTTTTTCTAACGTTTTTTGGAAGTTTAGACATTTCAGCAATACCACCAGCGTTATCTGTCACTGGTCCATAAGCATCTAATGCAACAACCATTCCAGTAAGTGCTAACATAGCTGTTACAGCTATAGCTATTCCATATAACCCTGCGAGCTCATTAGTATATATAATCCCTCCAACAATAATTAAAGCTGGAACCGCGGTAGCTTCCATAGAAATAGCTAATCCTTGTATAACATTTGTTCCATGTCCAGTTGTTGATGATTGAGCTACACTCCTAACTGGCCTATAGTTTGTACCAGTATAATATTCTGTAATCCAAATTAGTAATCCTGTAATTATAAAACCAACAACTCCGCAAATATATAAATCCATACCACTAAAATTTTTACCACTATTTGAATAAGACTGAGTCAATCCAACTATAGAATCTGTAACTGGATATAAAATTAATAAAGATGTAATAGCGGTAACAATAAAACCTTTATATAAAGCTCCCATTATATTTTTACTTTTACCGAGTTTAACAAACCAAGTACCTATAATTGATGTAATTATACAGGCTCCACCTATAGCTAAAGGATAAATCATTAAATTATAATCTGATGGAAAGAAAATTGATGATAAAACCATTGTTGCTACAATAGTTACAGCGTAAGTTTCAAATAAATCTGCCGCCATACCTGCACAATCACCTACATTATCACCTACGTTATCCGCAATAACAGCGGGATTTCTTGGATCGTCTTCTGGAATTCCTGCCTCTACTTTTCCAACTAAGTCAGCACCAACATCAGCACCCTTAGTAAATATTCCTCCTCCTAATCTTGCAAATATAGAAATAAGAGATGCGCCAAATCCAAGAGCCACCAAAGCGTTTATAATTTCTCTATTATCAACCTCTAGGTTTATTAAAATAATGTAATAAAAAGTAATTGATAATAATGCTAGACCTGCAACTAATAAACCTGTTATTGCACCTGATTTAAATGCTATTGTTAAACCGGCTTGAAGGCTTTGTCTTGCTGCTTCAGCCGTACGAACATTTGCCTTTACAGAAATTAACATACCAACATATCCAGCCACTCCTGATAAAAAAGCACCAAGAAAATACCCGATACCTACAAGGTAATTAAAAAAATAAGTTACAATAGCAAGTACAATAATTCCAACGACAGCGATTGTTTTATATTGTCTATTTAAATATGCCTTCGCTCCAATCTGAATGGCTTCGGCTATTTCTTGCATTTTTGAGTTACCAGCGCTTGCAGAAATTATTTGTCCTGATAATAAATAACTATATGCGACAGCCAAGATCCCGATAAAAGCAATTAAATAAAGTAATTCTAAATAATTAGTCATGATTTAAAGCGCATAAATGCCAAATAAATTAAAAAAACGCAAGCTAAACTTATGCAAATTGACAACTTTTTTAGTCATCTTTTCTTAATTTTTTTGAAATTTTATCCAGAATTGCGTTTAGGTAACCAATTTGGATTTTTTCTAAAAAATGTTCAGAGGCCAATAAATATTCATTTATGATAACTTTTTTTGGTGTTTTATGTTTGAACATAAGTTCAAAAATTGCAGCAAATAGTATAATTTTTAGTAGTTTATCAGTTTTAGCTAAATCGATATCATCAACTAAATAAGATTTTATTTGATCCTCAATTAGGTCAGATCTCTCTAAAGTACCAGTAACCACATCTTTAATAAATTTTTTATATTGACTTTTAGGGTAATCAATTAAAGCATCAGGATTCATTAAAGCATTATAAAGTTTTTGAATAACTTTTATTCTTGGAGATAAATTTTTAGATTTTTTTTGGTCCATTAAATAAAATGGATATTACCGCATTTGCAGCTTCTGATCCTTTATTTGGTTTTTTGCTTTTTATACTTTCGCACCTTTGTTGAGCTTGTTTTATATTATTAGCAGTAATGATTCCATTACCTATTGGTTTATTAAAAGTAATTGAAAGATTTAATATTGAGTTAAATGTCGAAGAACAAATTAAATCAAAATGTGGGGTTTGACCTTTAATTACACAACCAAGAGCAACAAAACCATCAAATTTTTTTATATTTTTTCTTATTGCGATAGGAATTTCATATATTCCAGGAACATTTATAATATTTATTATAACACGATTATTAATCATTTTTTTTTGTGAACTCAATATTAATTTTTTAGAAATATCTTTATAGTAATTAGCATTAACTATTAATATTTTTTTCATTTTATTATAATCTGTTTTTTAATTTTCAAACCAAAACCATCTAGTCCGATAATCTTTTTTTTGCTTCTTGAAATTAGTATCATATTTTTAATGTTAAGGTCTTTTATAATTTGTGCACCAACACCATAGTACCTTAAAGTATTAATACTATTTTCTTTAAAAATATTATTTTTATTATTTATTATTAATAATAAGAAATTCTTGTATTTCGACATAAACATAAGTGATTTCATAATATTATTGTTGTTCATAATGTTTTTATTTTCAATTTTATTGGAGAGAACTCTAACTGGTATTGATTTTGTTTGATCGAATTTACCTTTTGTTATTGCAAAGTTAATATTTTTTTTTAGTTTATTTTTGTAGGTATGTAAATTCAACTTACCAATTTTATCTATATTTAATGATTTTAACTCTTTTTTATAAACTAATTTTTCATACCTAAAGCGATATGAAATTAGATCTTCTATAGATGCTAATTTTATTTTATGTTTTTTTGAGAATTTAAAAAGATCATTTAATCTAGCCATTCTTCCATCTTCGTTCATTACTTCGCAAATTACTGAACTTGGATTTAATTTAGATAATTTAGATATATCTACTGATGCTTCCGTGTGACCTGCTCTTTCTAAAACTCCACCGTTTCTAGCTACTAATGGAAATACATGACCTGGAGATACAATTTCACTTTTTTTAACTTTAGGATTTATAGCAGTTTTAATCGTTTTGGCTCGGTCTTGAGCAGAGATGCCAGTTGTAATACCTTTTTTTGCCTCTATAGATATAGTGAATGCAGTTTGCATTCTTGATTTATTGATAGAAGACATTAAAGGTAATTTTAAATTATCTACTTGTTTTTTTGTTAAAGCTAAACAAATTAGTCCTCTACCATGTTTGGCCATAAAGTTAATGCTTTTAGAGGTGCATTTTGAACCTGGAATAATTAAATCTCCTTCATTTTCTCGATTTTTATCATCGACAAGAATAAACATCTTGCCCTTTTTCGCATCTTGAATAATGGAAGAGATTTTTGAAAATTTATTTTTAAACATTTAATTAGAATATTTATATATATATTTACCAAATATATCTAACTCTACATTGACTAGATTATTAACTTTTAAATTTTTTAAATTAGTCAACTTTAATGTATGTGGAATAACAGTAATTTCAAATGAATTTAGATAAATACTTGAAATAGTAAGTGAAACACCGTTGATAGAAATTGAAGCTTTTTCTGTAAGAAATTTACTTAGTGATTTGTCTAAAATTTTAAAATTCATTATCCAAGTTTTATCAATAAATTTTATTTTTTTGATTTTTGCCGTTGAGTCAACATGTCCTTGAATAAAATGACCAGAAATACTTTTTCCATATAACAAAGATTTTTCTAAATTAATTATCTGATTTAATTTTAAAGTCTTAAAATTTGATCTTTTAAGAGTTTCATTAGAAATATAAAAAAAAATTTTTTTTTTTATTATTTTATCTATTGTCAAACATACCCCGTCACAACAAATTGATGATCCTAAATCTTTTTTACTAAAATTAATTTTAGTTTGAATTCCTACGTAAATACTATTTTTTTTCTTTTTGATTTGTTTTACTATTCCTGTATTGAAAATAATTCCATTAAACATAATTAAAACTCTTTTTTTAATAGAATATCACCATTTAAATTAATTGTTAATAATTTAGCATGAGTTTTTTTTAGAAAAATTGATGAATTGTTGTTTTTTCCATTAATACCTAGTTCTGTTGAACTCTTAAAAATATACAAATCATGTACCATTTTATTTTTGATTAATTTATTTAAAAAAGTTAAACCAGTCTCAATCAACATTCTAGAATATCCTTTTTTATAAATTTTTTTATAAAGCAAATTGAAATCTTTTTTTTCTTTTAATTTATTTATAAATATAATTTTATAACCAAGTTTTTTATATGCTAAAGTTTTCTTGGCATTAACTTTATAAGTAATTAAAAAGGTTTTTCTTATTTTTAAATACTTGTTTAGAGATAATTTTTTTTTTAACTTTAGTTTTAAATCGATGATAAATAAATCGGGCTTATTATTATTTAATCCATTAATTCTACAATTTAATAAGGAATCATCATAATTAATTGATTTTGAGGTAGATAATATGCAGTCATTTCTACTCCTTAGCAAGTGAACTTTATTTCTTGATTTTTTATTTGTTATCCATTTACCTTTTTTGTTTATAGTTAAATAATCCTTTGATGTTGCGATTTTGGCTGTAGCGAATGGAATAGAATATTTTTTATTTATAAAATAACTTCTATAAAATT
>Ga0181413_1000217_pt1 | contig 17325 bp, 33 predicted proteins | sample 36SPOviralmetaG_FD_130111 | JGI IMG/M metagenome (GOLD analysis project Ga0181413, IMG submission 130111) | Marine viral communities from the oligotrophic San Pedro Time Series (SPOT) site, San Pedro Channel, CA, USA - 36 SPOT_SRF_2012-09-28 | ecosystem: Environmental > Aquatic > Marine > Strait... | reverse complement strand
ACTCAGCATTTGCTTCAAACTCTCTTACATAGAAAGTGTTTTCTGCACTTCCGCCTGATGTAAATGTTTCTATCTTTAAGCCAACAGAACCTACAGAGTTATTAGTACTTCCTCCTATATTGTCTGAATCTCCTTCATACATAAAAAATTGTAAAAATTCAGCCTCTTCATCTACTCTTATAGGTTTTTTAAATGGAACAGTTGATGTTACACTTGTGTTATTGCATCTTGATAGGAACTTAAAACTTTCTGTTATACTTGGAGATGGTTCGTCAGTCATCAAATAACCACCAGTAGTACCTATTGTGTTGTAATACAATATATCTTTTTCAAATTGATTTACAGAGTTAATAACTGTAATTTCAGTAGAAGTCATTGCACTTGTCCCATCTGCTGCTATAATTTCTCCATCGCCATTTATAACTTCAAATGTTGCTGTAACTTCTAATCTTCTATAAGTGCCATTTTTAGAAACATTGTAATTACTTATAGGTGTGCCTGTACCACTAGAAGCCCCAATAAAATTATCTTGCATTACTAAACCACCATTCATTCCTCCATACTTATTTCCTTGCCAAGTCCCTTTGTTTATTGGGCATAAACTATAAGAAAGTTGGTTAGAAACTGTTTGACTTATATCTACAGTAAATCTATGACCAGTTGCTGCTGAACCATCATCGTACTTTTTATTTGCAATATCTCTTGATTTTTTTATAGTTCCTATTAACTCTTTATAAGAGTCATCCACATAAGTGTATACTTTAAAAATTACATTAACTACATCTCCAGCAGAAGTACCACTATTCCAGTTGGATGAGGATGGTTCTTGTGCTTCAGTTATAGTTCCTGAAAACCATCTAATCTCATATCTTAAAGGGTCGTTAGCACTCTTTAAATAGTTAAGGTTGTTTTCGTAAAACGCCTTTTGTAAGTCTGACGCTGCTACTGGTTGAAATCCCCAAGCGGCACTTCCATTAATTATTGCCATATCTTAATATATTTTATATTTTAAATTTAGATAACCTCTAACATCAGCAATTTCAGCATCAGTTAAGGCTCTATTAAAAATTATTAATTCATTAAATTGTCCTTCCATATAATTTGTACTATTGTAAGAGCCAATATTAAATACTGCTGTATTAAAGTTAAAAGTATTATCAAACCCAGCATCATTATCAGTTGCAGTTATAGAATTTGCAGCATCATAATACTCTAAATCTATTCTCTTATTGTGCTTTTTTAATATAGAAACATGGTTGCTTGTTTTATTGTCAACTCCAGTATTTGCAGTTATTTGGGTAGTACCATCATTTACTGTAGCAGCAATATATCCATTACTGTCAGTACCTATAGATATTGCAGCACCTGCATTATACCAACCAAAAACATTGTCGCTTACCTTATCTATTTTACTAACTTCAAATATTGTAAAGTCTGTTGTTACTGGCAAATTGCTTCCAGAAACTAAATCATCATTAGTACCATCAAACAGTATATATGATTTATCATTCATGCCATCATAACCATACCTTAAAGGTTTTTTTGCTGCAGTTGTTTGCGCAACATTATTACTGTTTCCTGACCTATCTCCTATTGCATTAACCCTCTTCGTTGCTATATCAAAGGTTACATTACTATCGGCAGTTAGCCAAACTACTAAATCAGAATAATCTGTTGGGAAAATAGAAATAGGTCTAAAGCATTTAGAAAAAGCACTCATAGTAAATACAAGTTTTATTTGTACTAATCTATCATTAGCCACTTCTTTTACTCTTTCAATCTCTATACTTTCATCGTTGAGGTATACATCTACTGTTACATCTTGATAATTTTTTAACACAAAGTCTAGCCATTCGTAAGCCATATCCTGTAGGTTGTCCCATCTTTTTTGTAGAGTTACTACTGATTGTGCTGACTGAGAATATAAATTGTAAAAGTTTATTTCAAACTCATACTCTTCTCTACCATTATATATTTCAGGAACTATAGATGATGGAGGTTGTATTAACATTAGTGGGTACTGAGTGTCGTGGTCTTGATTTACTTCACCTTCGTATCCAAACTTTACATCTCCATAAACCCATTTGTTTTGAAATACTGTTACTATATCTGTTAATCTTGTTATTGCCATTATTACAATGTTATATTATTTTTATTATGTATTTTTTCCTGAACAGCAATTTCATAATCATTTTTAGCAGTATTCCAACTTAAATAAGTTAACACTTTGTATAAGTCTGTTTTTTTCACGCTATCAACATCATTTTCACCATCCATTCTAAATATTCCTTTTTCGGCAACCATATACAAACTATTTAACCATCCGTATGGTTTTATGAACTTGTTGTAGATTCCAACTGTAGAAACTCTATTTTTGCCTCCTCCACCTCCTCTTCTGTTTTCCCCAAAAACATTTGGAAAGTCCTTGTTAATTTTACGCTTTGCATTGTCAAAAAAAAACTGAACTCCCATACGATGTCCATTGTCAACTCTTTAAACTTCTCAGTTTTTGATGGTATTATATCATCATCATATTCCTCATCTGGTCTTCTACATAATATTGCCATTTGTTCTGGTAGTACATCAAATCTACCATGCTTCATTATTTTTATCGTACTCTCTAGGTGTGTTGATTCAATGTAATCTCCAAAAGTGTTTCTTTTTAAAAATTCTTTTGGAAATAAATAAACCTCATCTTCAAGTTCAAACCTGTCTATTCCTTTTGGTTTATATTCTTCTAACGCACCAGAAAAAGCAGTTATTGCAGCATTCACACTTTCAACATCTAACTTCTCCATCTCACTTTGTTTTAGTCCAGTTAAATACATAAAAATATCTCTATTCATTTTTAATAACTGAACCTCTGAATGCTCTTCTTCTATTATCTCTCCATTCTCATCTCTTCTGTTGTATTGGTTTATAATAGCATAAAGCCCACACCAATACCTTACTGTCATGTCTTTCCATTGTGTTGGAATATCATAACTGTTGTCTTGAATTTTAATTTGTATCATAAAATTAGTTTTTAGTTACTTGAGTATTAAAAATATCTTTTAATATTTTATCTTTTTCTGTTTCATCAATAAAAACATCTGCAAGTTCACTTGTTATCTCTTCAAAATTAAAACCTATTTTTTGTAGGCTATCTCTTATCTCGTTATTATTATCTACACCTTTAAGGGCTGTTAAAAAACCAATAGCAGTATAAAACAGCATATTTGGAATTAAAAACAAAAACTCTTCTACTGCTGCAGAATCAGAATCTTTTTTAAATACCTTAGTTGTATAAAAATTATTTGAGTATAGGTATATAGATTCCAGTATCGCTATAAAATCTTGATACTTACCTCTTTCTGTATTTTCTGTAGCGAAATACATTAACCTCTTAACCCTTAATAGATTTTTCTCCACAATCTTTTCGTGTTCGGCATTTAAGTAAAATACTTCTGTATCTTTCATAATTTCTTGATAATTATTCAAAACTCAACAAAATTAAACTCTTTAGTGTAAATATTTTCATAGTTTTCTAACAAACTCAAAAATTAATTAAAATAAACTATCTTCCCTTTTCCACCGCCCCAAATCTCTTTGTTTACAGCCATTACTAAACAGTCAACCATGTCGTCATGTTTTGCTGCTGGAAATTTAGAAAGTTGGTCAAGAAAATCTTCATTCCATTTGCCATTAAGCAAACTTACTCTGCCACTCTCAAGAGAGGCACTAATGTCACTTACTCTTGCTACTTTATCTTTTGTTGGCGGTTTATCTTCCTTAACATTAAGACCTGTTTCCCTGATTAATGTTTGCACAATAGATTTACCAGATGCTTTTGGCTCTACATATATTCTGCTTTTTGGTGTGTACCCATTTTTCTGTACCCACTCTGGAATGAACTTTACAAGTTCTGGAAATTCTTTTCTTACATTTACGCAGTCTACTATCTGCCATTTATTATCTACATATGTATATGCTAATAATGCTGAAGGGTCATTCTTTTGATTTGCAGTATATGCTGGGTCTACAATAAAGTTAACTGTTGCTTCTTCTTTCCTATATCTATCTATCTTAAACCAATCTCTATGTATCATTCCACTATCTATTGGTGTTGGCGTTTGTTGTAGTTGTCCTGCATAGCCATAAGTACCTAAAGCACTTTTGTAATCTTGTAAAACTTTTTTACTAAATCTATCTTCCCAAAACAAACCATTTTCTTTGTTATAAAATTGAACTAATGATTTTGGTTTTATATTTCCATCTTCATTTGTTGCTGGTATACATATGTGTTTATAATTAAATCTTGTTTCCTTATCTAATAAGAATCCACTTAAATCTTCTTCATGTACTCTTTGCATAATAATTATCCTTACTCCAATATCTGCTTGGTTAAGTCTTGAGTAGAATGTTGTTCTATACCACTCATTTGCATTATCCCTTTCAGTTGCTGAGTTTGCCATTTGTGGTGATAGGGGGTCGTCAACAATTAAGAAGTCTCCCCCTTGACCAGTAACTGTACCACCAACAGATGTTGCTCTTCGCATTCCAATATGATTATTTTCATATCTCTCTTTTAGATTTTGGTCTTTCTTAATAAAGAAAACATCGCCCCATCTTTTCTTAAACCAATCACTAAATATTATATCCCTTGACTTTGTTGATAGTTCAATAGAAAGTGTTGCAGAATATGATGATGTTATAAATCTTAGTTTAGGAGATTTTATCCAAGCCCATACTGGAAACATAACTGTAACTATCAAAGACTTTGTACTACGAAAGGGTACATTAATAATTATGTCTTTTGTCTTTGGCTCTTGTCTTATTATTCTCTCGCACTCTGCCTGTAGTGTATCGCATATATATTTATGATGCCAATTTGTAGACAGGGGTACTGCTGGTTCTACTACATCCCATGCAGATTTAAAGAACTCATAGAAACTCATCTCACAAAGTTTCTTTTCAAGAGCAAACTTTAGCAGTTTTTTATTCGTCATCTACTTCTGTGTAATCAATATCTTCTGCGTCTTCAAGACCTCTGATTTGTTTTTTAATATCTTCAAGTGTTGCCCCTTCGCTTAAATTAATTTCAATCTTAGTGTCGGTGTCCTTCTTAATTTCTGTTGATTGTAATTTAGGCATAGCGTAGTTCATTAGTTTTGCTATTGCATCTATGTATGCTCTAGGGTCTTCGTCAAATAAAATATCTAACGCCATCTTAATCTTTACTGGCTGCCCTTCTAAAGCATAAGCCAATGACTTCCTTGTCATCTTTGCCACTTGCCTTGCTTCATTATTTTTTGGCATTAAAGACTTTGGCGTCTTATTATAATTTTCATCTATCTTACCAAGTTGAGGTCGCTTCTTCCTCGCCTCTTCTCCTAACTTCTTTTCTTCCATCGTGCCAAAATACAAAATGTTTCCCTTTCCTTTTCACAATTATAATATAAAATTGAACAAGTAATTGTTAACATTATTTTGTATTGTATAATAATTATGAAAAACTTTAATTTTAAAACACTATCTTCGTCCTCTTATAAGAGTATGCTCAATTCTTAAAGTCTTATAATCGTCCTCAAAGTCTTATAGTAAACATCATTGCTCATATCGCAAAGTCTTTGTTAACTTCCAAAATAGATGTTTAAAGTAGAATAACCTTTTTATAAAATTGAACTTTAATTTGGTGCGTGTAGGTGTGGGTGTCTAAAGAGTATATATACTAAGGAATTACGGAAATCAAATCCGCCTTTTTTTTAAAAAACTGTTGAAAGTTTGTTAATACCGAACCAAAACCGGTTCAAGTTCGTAAAGTATTGATAAATAGTTGATTATATTTAAAAAATATCTTTTTTTTTAATGCAAAGTTGAGCAAAAAGAGAAAATTTGCCAACATATCAAAACAAATTAAATTCTATTTAACAAACAGTTAACAAAAAGTAATAAGTATTTTAATAGTCTTTAAGCGTTTGAAATGGGCCTATAGTATATAGATATTAAACACAAAAAAACCACTGTTTAAAGTGGCTTAATTGCTTTATATGTTTGTTTTGTTTTACAATACAATATAGTTTGTTTTATTAATACTCAAGGTGTCTAAAGTTTTTAAATTTATCATCCTGTAATTGTTTTTGTGCATATCATAAACAGTTATTAAATCATGTTTGCTTGGGTCGTATGGTCTTGGCTTAGGATCTTTTTTTAGATGCTTTTTTACTCCAAGCCTTGCCAACATTATCCGCCTAGTAAAATCTTTTTTAGTAAATGAAGCAGAAAATATTCTGCCGTTTGTTTTATTTATTAATTGTTTTGCTTTTGTTTTGTCTATTGTTTTATTCATTGTTTAATTGTTTTGTTAGCAGCCGCCAAAAAGCACCGCTAAAATTAATAATATAGTTAGTTGCAAGTCACTGTAATTAGTCAGTGGTAATTGTCCTCTGCTCATAGTTTTAATTTTAAGTTAATATTATTTTAATGGTATACTAGTCCGACTTTTTTGTTGTCTGTTATTGCTTTCAAATCATTATTAGATGCATCTATATATCCAGCCGATAATAATTGAGTTAAATCTTTAAAGATCCTCGCGTGTCTGTCTCTTGCTGTATTTATTAGATTATCATTTTTAGACCCTTCACTAAATATAATTTTTAAATTTTTAGGTAATTTTAAACCATTAATAAAAAATTTTATTGACTTTGTATAGGCATAAAAAATTATATTTGTGTTTTGTATTGCTATATCTACCCATTTATTAAGATACTTAACAGAGTAAAAATCACCGCTGTCATGTATTCTTATATGTGTTGCTTTTTTCTTTTTTATTTCTTCATTCATTAATAAAATAAAATTATCTTGTTTAGTGATATTATATTTTTTCTCCATTAAATCTTGAATAATTGGGAAGCGTGTATAATTTCCTTTTTGAGCGTAACAATATTTTATACAGTCTTTAGCGAATGGACAGGTTATTTTTCCTGATTTCGTTTTATATGCTGGTATGCTAAAGTTATATATTTTAGTGTTATTTTCTTTAGATGTTTTTTTCATTTTTGCGTTTTGTGTGAGTAAATTCATTTTTTTATAGTTTTTATTAGTTATTTTTTAAAATGGTAATTGATATTTAAAATCATTTATTAACTCTTTTATTTGTTTATTTGTGTAGTCTTTTGAAGACTTGACAACATTTAAAAGTGTTTTAATATGTATTTTGTTGTTATAATGTTTTTTTATATCGTTGTTATTGTTTAAAGTTTCTATTTCTTGGAGTGTCCAAAAAGATAATTCGTTAATTAAATTTCTTTTTTGTTTTGATATCATTGTTTTATATGTTTTTAGTTATTATATATTTTGTCTAATTCTGGTGCTACAAATTCAAAAAATTTGTTTTCTCTGTCTCTTGATGCGTGAAGACTTGCCAATAGTTCAGAATTTATATTTTCTAAATTATATCCGTATTCGGTCGCTAGTTCTACGCTTTCAGATAGTGAACAGTCGTTGTCCCTTAAATATTCCATTGCTTTTGAATAGTATATTATTTCAACATGAAAAAACTGGCTATCGTTTAAATCTTCCCAAATCTCGGAACTGTCCTTTTTTCCTAAGTCCTCAATATTATTATAAAAGTCGGTCGCATCTTCTCCCAAATATTTAATGCTTAATTCTTGCAAAGTGTCCCGCATTAGTTCGTTTTTTGCGTGTTCTCTGTCCTCTTCTGATTCTTTCCAGTTAATTGTGTTGTTAGGGTCGTTTGAAATGTGTTTGTCCATTGTTTAAAGTTTTTAAGTTATTAATTAATTATTTTTAGTTATTATTTATTTTAGCAATATGTTTCTATATAAATTGCAAACATTATAAAAAAGCCAATACAAACAAGTACAAACGCTGCAAAGTCTTGCGCTTTACTTTCTGCAATGTTTTTAATATTGTATTTATTATGATCATTTTTAAATATAAATTTTGCTAATTCTTCAGCGTTTAAAATTTGCGTTTGTTTTGTTTCTTTGTTTGTTACTTTGTAACTCTGTCCGATTTCAATTTTTAAATGTTTCATTTGTTTAAAGTTTTAGTTATTAATTATAATGCAATAATACATACTTTTTTAACATTATACAAGTAAATGTTAAAAATATTACATTAATATGCTAATTTATATTCATTCTAAATAACTGATTATCAACGCTTTATATATAGAAACAGGTGTGTGTGGGCGTGTGTGCGTATAGAGCAGACCCAGCAGTTTCACCAGCAGTTTCAGGGCAGTTTCAACAGCAGTTTCGTTAAGGCAATTTCATGTACCAATCAAGAACATCCATACATTCTTCAAGACCTTTAACAACTTTAGCAAAGTATCCAGCATTGTTTAGATATTCTACCCATTCTTTTTGTTCTTTAGTTGGGTAACAGGTTTTGTCTGCTTTTATTTCTAGGAATAGTCCAGCATAAAGACTGTTTACTTTTAGTATTTGCATATCTGGAAATCCTTTTACATATCCAGTCTTCTTTGCTAATACTGCTTGTTTAATTGATGTTCTTATACCTCCAAGACTAGCACAGTATCTTAGGTCAGGATATGTATACTTCATGTATATACAGAAAGATGATTGTACCTGGGCTTCTTTTTTCATAGTGATGGCTACCCCCTAGCCCCCCTACCCCCTATGCCCCCTATACTCCCTATACCCCCTATGCCCCCTATACCCCCATCATTATAGGTAGTTCCTTTAATAAGTTGGTACATTAATGGTTGAGATACACTATACTTTCTAGCAAGAGATGATATGGTTATCTTTTGTGTTGAGGTGTTGTATTCTTTTCTAATAGCATCTGCTTCATCTACAGTAAATTTTCTTCTGGAGTATCCTCCACCTCTGCTATCTTTTCTATCTTCTATTTTTATTTTTCTAATTTTTGGCATAACTTAATATTCATCATCAAACCTATCTGTAGTTTCTCCATACTGATTTTCAATATCAACATCTAGTATTTTAACTTCTACATTTTGTGGTTTTCTTTTATTTACATAACATATTCTATTAATCAATTCTTCATCGTTTTTTATTTCTTTTATATTTGAGGTAAGAACAAATGTGTCTAAAGTTCCATTAATCACTTTTCTGGTTAACTTCTTTTTGTTTTTTATCTCATAAGATATAAAAACTCTAAAGATTGGTTTTTTCATTTTTCCATTGACATTTTTAAAAGTAGTAAATATCCAATTATATCGTCTATAGTGTCTTCTGTTTTGTCATTAATGCCTCTGTTTTTAATTCTTGATAACTTATCATCAAGCCTTGCACATATTGCTTCAGTTGAGTCTAACTTGCTAAATACATTTGCTGGATTTAAAGCGGTGTTACCATATGCTGCATTTTTTTCTTTTAAAAGATTAACTATCTTTTCTGTTACCTTTTCTAAATGCCAATCAAAATTAAGTTTTGGTGATTCTTTTTTATCTTTCATTAATTTTTCTTTATTTAATAACATTTTAGGATTTATAGTGCTAGATGGTGTCCAACCATTTCTTCCAACTTCATAAAAGTATCTATTATGTTTACTCATTCTTTTTTTTGTTTTCCAGTTTCTCTAAATTTTCTTCTATTTTGTTTTCTTCTTTTAAGAAAAAAAACTTCATTAACTTATATGTTATTAAAATAGTTATCAATTCCCAAAAATACATTTTCATTTTACAAATATATAATTTTATAATTCATCTTCAAATTTAGTGCAAAAATAAGCCTCTAAAATACATATAATTATAATTAATCCCCATACGATTGTTAATATCTTCATTTTTTTTAATTTATATAGAATAAACGCGGACTTACATACAATAGGGCGTAACTCGTTGTTTGTCAATCATTAATTGTAATGCCCGTCTAGCAATGCTAGGTTCATTCTATTATGTTAAAAGTTTTGGTTCTGGTCTGTAGTAAGGAACTTGCAAAGGGTCTTCACCTTTGTCTACTCTAGCCCTAGCATCCCAAATTAACTCCTTATGTTTTCTTAGCCACTTCATATAAGTTGGCACATTAAAATGTATAAAGTCGCTATTAATTGGACTTCTTACTCCTAAATTAAAGGCATTTTGAGCATCTTTAAAATAAAAGTTTTTGTATGTCTTTCCTAAATCATCAGCAAGACTTTGTGCCATAATCATAATTGTATCTTCTTCAATATTATGTTGCCCTAACTCAATATAGGTTTTACTTATTAAATCTACAGAACTCATTAGTAGTTCTTCTTTTGTCATTTTTTTTATTTGTTTCATCTGTTTAATTGTTGTTTTAGTTTTTCTTTAACATTCATATTCTTTTGTAAATGAGAATGTATCTTACTCATCCCTGTATTGTTTTTGATTTGTCTTTTCTCCCAAGTTCTAACACAGGCTTTCCAATCTTTCATTTTATTTTTTCCTATCTTCCAATTTTTACTTTCATAAAAATCATAAAAAGTTTCTGCATCAATATTGTTTTTTCTTTCAATACAATAATTACTAATATCATTAACAGTTGGTTTTTTAAAACGCCCCTTATTATTACTATATGTAATATTATTATTAATACTTGTATTATTATCCTTAAAGTTTTCTTTAATACCCCCCTTGTCGTTTTCTTTAATACCCCCTTTAAGAATACTTAAATACCTCTTATCAATTTCTTTAGTACCCCCTTTGTAAGTATAACTAGATGATATATAGCCATTTACAATAAGTTCTTCTATCCATTTTGAAATAGTGACCACACTCTTACCATAAAGAGTGGAAAAATATTTGTTTGTAGCAAAGCACTCTCCATTCATATTAAGTAGTGCAGTTATTTCAGCATATAATAATTTAGCATTTGCAGTTAAGTTTTTATCATACCTAACCTCAGCACTTATTATAGCATAGTAATTTGGTTGTTTCATTGTTTAGTTGTGTTTTTGTATTTCTAATTCATAGCACTCCGTATAAGTTGACATAACTACAGGCCACTCACTAATATCTTCATGTTTAAACCAGCAAAATCTTGCGTATAAGGCATTTAAAGGCTGAATGAATAGATAGTGTGTAATTTTCTTTTTAGGGTTGTTATGGGCTTTAAAATTAACTCTAAGGGCATTGCCGCTACTTTTAACTCCCTTAACATCAATATAGTTTAACTCTCCAATACCTTTCATTACAATATCAGCCTCAACTACTGGTCGTTTATCAATCAATGGTGCTGCTTTAAATTGTATCCCTTTATTGTTTTCTAATATATGTCTAGCAACTAATTCTGCAAATATTCCTAGACTTTGAATAGTGTGTTCTTGGCTTCCTCTGTATTTTTCTGTGTCTTCATTGTATACATCAGAAGAAAGCATACTTCTTACCTTAGCAAGTTCATCAGATAAACCAATGAAAGTGCTAGGGTAGGTAGTGTTTTTCCACTTAATCATTAGAAAGGCAAGTCTTCTTCAACTTTATCTTTCTTTGGAGAACTATTTTCTTTTTGTTGTGGCTCATAATCGTTAACATAAGCATAATGAGTTGCCCCTTTTTCAGATGGTTCTCTCCTTTCTGCAATCACTAAAGAAACCCAACCATTCTTAGAGTTCGCTTGAAGTTCATCCATTTTAAAGTTTGCAACCATCATTGAGCCATACTTTGTTTCAATGTTTTTAATGCTACTCGGTAAGTAGACTTTCTCTTTCTTGTCTTTCATTTTTTAATTTATTTATTTTATACAATTTGGTTAATGATTTATTTATTTTTACTAATTGTTGTTCTAATCCTGAAATTTCCTCATCTATTTCAACTTCAATTATTCTGTTTTCAACTCTTTCAAAGTTTTTATTATCTTGTGTATAGTTGTTGTAGAAAAATTCAAATTGTCTTGAATGGTGAATTACAGAAGCGTGATGTAGGTTTGTTGCTTGAGCAATCTCTTTTACAGTTAATCCAAACATCTCTCTCAATATGTAGATATATAATCTTTTTGCATAGATAATGTTTTTCTTTCTGCTTCCTAAAAACACCCTGTCTTTATCTACATTATATATATCACATATCTCTTTAATAATTATATCGTGATAATAGTCACTAAACTTAAATCTTTTTTTTTCCATTTTATTTGTTTTAGTTAATAAACTATATAAACAAGGGAACATAATCTCTACAAAGTATAACTGCTGACATTATTAATTAATATTGATTATAACCTTGTCTATATAGTATAAATTTATTTTATGTCGTATAAAATTGTATCAACAATATCCTGAACACTAAGCCCAATAAAGTCTGCTAATTTTTTAGCATGTATAAATCTCATTGTACTTGGGTTTTCAATAAACTTTTTACTTGTAAGGTAATTAACTTCAATTACTTTACAAAGCCTTAAATTAGATACGCCATATATTCTAAGCAAAGCCTCAAACTCATTTCTTGACTTTCTAATTTTATCTAAAGAATATTTATTCGTCATTTAATTAAGTATTGGTCTAATTTCCAAGTTGGTATTTTAAACTTACATTTACTATTAAAGTAAAAGTCTACTAACTCTTGTTTATTCAATACTTGAATTGCTTGGTCTTCATTAATCATTGCTATGATTTCTTTCTTATGCCAAACAACATAAGTGTGAGGCTCTTTAAAGTGTTTATATATCTCTATGTCCAAACACTCCTTCTTTGAACATTCTTTCCCATTGTTTTTTTGGGTCTTTTTCATATTTGTTTTCATTTATTAAGGTTATTATTTTTTCTGCTTCAATCTCTGTTAAATCTTGAAGACTATTAAGTATGTCTGATTTTTGTGATAATGATAATACTGTTGAATCTATGTTGCCTTCAATGATGAACCATTGCTTATCAGTAATAGGCGATGGCTCACCATTGTGCAACTCATCAAACCAACTATCATCCACTAATCAACTATTTCATCTTGACCGAATACTCCTTGCTCATAGAATCCAGCAATCTTAAGTACTACTCTTGACATGGCTCTTTTTTCTGCCATAGCAACAGGAAACTTTTTACCACCTCCCATTAAATTAATATCAGAAGCCTCACCAAAACTCATAGCATTTCTTACATCGTTTCCAACTTTCATAGATGCTGCAGCCCTTAAAACACATACAGACTTTTCTACATCCATAGTTATTACTTCATAAGCAACAGTAATATTGTTTTTAGACACAATCTTATCTATACCAGTTCTTGTGATAATTACAAAGCCTCTTTTGTCTTTGTATATATCTTCTTCTGTTAAACCATTTTCTTTGTAAAGCCTTCTAAGGGCCTCTTTTCTTGTTTCTACAACAGGCTCAGGTTGTTTTCTTAGTTTTTCTTGCATAGTTTTTTTCATCTTTTTTTTGTTTTTAGTTATTAATTATTGTTGTATTAAATTATCTGTATTGGATGTCAATACTGAATAAATTTCTTTTAGTTTTTGTTTTAATTCTATTATTTGAAGTTTGTAATCTCTATTTGCATTTCTAAGTATTGTAACTTCTTGATTTTCAACTGGGATAAAAAATGTCTCATCCTTGTTGACACTATTTGATGGTGTATAAGTTTCCATAATTATCTATTTAGTTAATATTAGTGCAAAGTTATAAAATTGAAACAGACCACCAAAGAATTTTTAACATTTTTTTAAAAAATGTTTATTTGCTAGAGTAAAATTTTGTGATTTTTTCTAAAAATAATGAACTAATCGTGCTACTTGACCGCTATTTCTTTCGTGAATAAAGCCTTCAACTGCTTTAGGAACGCCTGTAAATCCTTTTCTATTATGCCAACTGTCAGTGCCTGATGGAGAACGCATATACTCTACAGTTACTCCTATAAAATCTTTAGCATCTCTCCATTTATGTTTTACTTTATGGTGTATATGATGCAAGTACCAATATCTATATTTAGTTTGACTCCACATTTCTGGCTTTTCCTGAGCCATTAATAATGGTAGGTTATCCATCTTAGCACCATCACCATGTTCCAAGCCTATCAAACTGCTGCCATACTTATAATACTTTCTATGAGTAACACTAATATCAAAACTAATTTCCTCATCTTTTCTAAACCAACTTTTTAAAGCGTGTGCTAAATGAAAACCACTTTGATAATCATGATTACTCATAGAGTGAACAACATCTACAGGGGCTATTTGTCTAAGCATCTCTACACATTTTACATATAACGCTAACCCCACCTCAAAATGTTCCCACCATTTACCATCTGTATCTTGATATGTACCTTTTGTTGTAGCACCATAAACATTGTCTATATGCAAAACATCGTTTCCTATGCAGAATAAAACTTTTTCTATATCAAAACCTTTTGATTTGTCTATAAGCCCTTGTAGACCCTCTAAAACTCTCATACAGGCAGTCTCAACATCATATCCGTCCCCAGTTTCAGAAGCATTAGCATATTTACCAATATGAATGTCTGCTGGATTTACAACGAGCAAATGACTATTTTCTGCTGTTTTTCTTTTAACTGGAGTGTATTCAGGTGAGTGCTGCTCTATAAAATCTTTTAGTTTAGTTATAACACTATCAGTATCTGCATTTACATCTTCTTTTGTCACTATACTAAATCTGTACTCTCCATTTGCCGATTGCCAATGTTTTACAGAAACAACATCTTTCTTAGGTATACCTCTTTGAGAAAGGTGTATATCTAAAGCAGTATTTCCATTAAAATTAGTTGTGCTTTCGGCTCTGTTCTCATAGACCATTTCAACCTCTTCTTCAGAAAGTCTTAGTCTTTTACCATATTTTTTCATATTGTTATATAATTTTATTGCAATATAATAAAAAAAAAACACCATATAATACAAAAGTGAGATGCTTGTTAACACCTCACTCTTGAAAACCATAAACAATGAAAACAAAAACAGGCACAACCCTGCCTAAGTTAACACAAAGATAATTATTTTTCCTTACTACAGCAAGTATTACAATTATTTTTTTCAAATACTGAAAAACATAAGGGCAAAACCCCTAACCCAGTCAGTATAAGAGCATTTGTATCTATACCATTTTTTTCAATATATAGACTTGCAGCCACAACTATTACTCCACTAATGGTTCGTTTACTACTCCACTTACCTTTAGAGTCTGTAAAAAGGTCTTTTACTGCTTTTAACAATTCTGTTATTGGCTTCACACCTCCACTAACGAGTGCCTCACCTATCCATTTTTTTATCATTATTTCTTAATGTCTGCTATTCCCTGACCTAAGATTAATGTGAGAATTGCATAATAAACTTTCTCAACTTCTGTTTCTGTTAGACCTAATTTAACCGCTACAAAAGGAACAAATATTGCACCCATTGTGTACCAAAATTTTTTTGAATCAAACATTTTTTTTAAAGTTTCCATAATATATATTTAAAATTAATACTCTGTTTTAATAAAGCCAAATAACTGGACTTGGCTTGTCTACTACATCTATATCTGCATGAATAAAAGACTTATCAATTCCTAGTCTTTCAAATTCTGCATATACTAAAGCGTCCATCATAATAGCCCTAGTGTTACTATCACTACATTTAATATCTACTGCTATTCCTTTTATATGTGAAGATGTTGGGTTTTTCTTACTTTCTGGATGTTTTTCACATCTATAACCACTTGTTACAACAAATGGTATTTTAGCAAAACCTCTAGCCTTATCTAGCATTTGCAATAACTCCTCACTAACAATAGTTTTATTACATCCACACTTACAGGTGAACTCTGATTTTTTGAAATATTTATATTTCATTTTATTTTTTACTGGAAAGTTTATTAATAATCTCTTCAAAAAAACTTTCAAAATCCTCCTTAATATTATTTTCAGAGTCAATTTGTTTTAATTTTTTTATTGCCCAATTTATTCCTGCATCGCCACCCCAACAGTCCCACATTAAACCTCCACATCCTTCATCATAAGGCACATCTTTATGTTGTTGATGTCTTTTAAATGAAGCCATACGAGCAATCGTATCTCTTGACAAACTTTCTCTATTTGCTAATTGTCTTGCTCTTTTTTTTCCCACATCAGTTCCGCAAGAACCCCAACCATTTTCTTCTACCCATTTTAATGCTCTCTTTGCATTATTGGTAGCCGCTTGAGGATAGTCATTGTATGTTTCTGCTGCGTAATAATCTTTATTAGCAGTTTCACATTCTGATTTAGAGTCATACTGACACCTGCCAGTTTCTCCAAATCTCCATTTTCCATTTTCACATTCGTAACAAGGCATATTATTTATTTTTATCTTCCCTGACCTTTATATTTTTTTTTGTAACCATTCTGGCTTTTAGAAGCATTTTTAGAGTGTACGCCTTTACGCTTTTTCTTTGCTTTTTCTCTAAATTTAAAAATACCTGCTTTCTTAGCCATTATTTATTTTTTTTAAAAATAATAAATTTTTTTCTATTTGATATATATACAAAATTATTTTTTATTTTAGTGACAACTCTTCCCTGCATATCATAGATTATATCTTTTGTGTTATTAGGCACAGATATTTCTTCTATAAAAACAGTATTGTTCCACTCTACCCACTCAGTTCCATTGTATACTATCCACTCACATATGTCACGGCATTCATGTATTGTTTGCCAATTAGTATCTGTTACATAAACAGTGTAACATACTTTCACCGTATCTGTAAGTTGTATTATTGGAAATGATGCAAATGCCCCATTACCAAGAAAGCAAAGTTGCAGATTACAGACTGCCCATGAAACACTTACAGTATCACAATAATTATTTAAAGAGTCTGTTGTTTCAATCATTACGCTAAAAACACCATTAGTGTTTGGTAATACCGAATATGATATTGAGTCACACCAGTCAACTTGGGCTTGAGATTTAAAACCAAAAACAAGTAATAATATTAAGATGAATTTTTTCATCTTTTACTCTGGTTGAACATTATCTCCGTTAGCATCTATACTGTAACCTGCAAATCCATGTACGCAATCAGTAGGAGTTATAGCATGAGTTCCAAAGTCTATATGCTGAGTAGTCATTATATCGTAAAAAACACCATCATAATAAACAGGAGGTGTTATCACATGACCATCAGGGTCATAAGTCCCCTCTGTTTCTATTATTTTTCCTAAATCTACTACCGCTTGAGTTGCTTCAGCATAAACTGTATGCTGCTCTCCCTCTGCTTCTACAATCTGCATTACTCCTTTGTCTAAGAAGTCAGCATCTGCTTGTTCTTTGTTATCGTATTGTAATTTGTATATATTCATATTATGTTGTTAAAGTTAAAAGTTCTGAATCTGTTAGTGCTCTATCATATACTTGTATCTGTTTTATCTTTGCAAATGGGTTGTAAATAGTCCCAACTCCATAAGCACTTGCTATTTT